>Ga0105152_10000025_pt1 | contig 31478 bp, 25 predicted proteins | sample LakBais05cmmetaG_FD_81534 | JGI IMG/M metagenome (GOLD analysis project Ga0105152, IMG submission 81534) | Lake sediment microbial communities from Lake Baikal, Russia to study Microbial Dark Matter (Phase II) - Lake Baikal sediment 0-5 cm | ecosystem: Environmental > Aquatic > Freshwater >...
GGCGTAGTTGATGGCTTCCATGGCTGCCATGGCGACCGCACGGTGATCTGGGTGGGTTTCTCCCAACCAGAAGGGGTCTTCCGTGATGACAATTTCGGGCTTGATTTTCCGAATTAGGTATATATACCGTTCCCGCAACACACCGGGAGCGAGCAGATCTACTTCAAAATCGGTATAACCCAGGAAAATGGGTTTTTCAGCGCCCAGGATCTTGGCGGAATTGACCATTTCGGAGTGCCGGGCATCGGTAAGTTCTTTCCCGGTTAATTCGAATGAACCCTTGATCCCATCCGTAGTGACCGCAATATATACCCTGGAACCTTCGGAAGCCAGCTTGGCAATCAATCCACCAGCATAATACTCGGCATCGTCGGGGTGGGGGACCAGGCAAAGGACGGTATTAACAATTGCAGATTTCTTATTTGGAGTCATACAGAATCAACTTTTAATCGTGAATTCATGAGGTTTTCGAACCCGAAAATAAACTATCGACCAGGATAATGGAACCCCAGGACCCAAACAGGAACAAAGCCGCAGCCAGTATAAGGATCAGGGCATGAGAACTGGCTTTAACCAATAAAAGCACAAATCCGGTAACGGTCGCGGCTATTGAGATGAGCAAAAGGGGAATTTTTACTGCCAGGGGTTTCATGAATTGTATAAGTATAAAGTATTTACCCCCATGCGGCAAGTATCGAATTAATCAAAAAGATGTTATAGATGGCTAAATTATTCTGAATCCAGAAAGGTGTTTTCGAAAGAACAAGTATTAGTTATGCTTTTTTTCACCTGCCAGGCGATAGAGGATCTCACCGGCATGTGGATCGAACAACACCCCCTTTTTGTCTTTGAAATCGTCTGGGTTGACTGAATCAGGGTCTATGTAACCCAACCCGACTCTTTCACAACAATCTTTGGGGATCCGGCTGGCGAGAGTCAATTTCAGGCGCGGGGATTCGACGCCATTATCGTAAGTCCCGCTACCGCGGGCATGCGTGGAATGGGCTAATACCGATAAGGGGTAATCCTTGAATCGGTCCCATTGTTTCACAAAATAGTCACGCACATGGTATCCCAAGTCATCAAGAAGCTTGCCATGCGTATAGGAAATCACGCTGATATGAGGTGCATAAAGGATCACTTCTCCGCCATCCGCAATCGCGGGTTCAGTTTTGTACATTCCTTTTGCGGCGGTCCAGAGGTCCTCGTATATTTCGGGGATGACACAAAAGGCACTTTCGAAGGGTTTATCTACATACTGGATATGAACTTTTGCAGAAAGGTCGGCTGCCTGGGACCAGGCTTGATGGATCTCTCCCGAATACAACCCACACATTTCATCTCCCTGCATGACGGAACAGAATCCAAGAACAGGAGTGGGTAGGAAACTCGCCGCACGATCGATCACCGCTCTTACGGAAGTCTCTTTCGTACCGATGATTTTCATCGAGGTTTGCAAAGCTCCCAGCCAATGGGTGAAATCGATCACCTCGGGTCCGCTGATCCCAGGGAACAAATATTTAGTCCCTCCCGAAAAACCAACTACTTCATGGGGGAAGACAGGACCGCAGATCACCACCTGGTCATAATCAAGCACCATTTTGTTCAGGCGCACGGATAATTCACGCGGCATCATTCCATTGCTGAAATGGCTCATCTCTTCCTGGCTGATCACCCCCAGTTGCACAAGGGTTGCCGGATCGTCCCAACGATGGTTGAAAATCCCAATGGATTTGTACTTCCCGTCACGCTCTTCAGGCGTGATGCCCATCCTTTTACATATTGCATCAGGTTGCATGGGGGGATGAGTCCCTAGGGCGATCAAATAATCTAGCTTCCTTACCCGAGGTAACAATTCGTTGGCAAAGGTTCGAAAGAAAAAGGGGACCGGAGCGCGTCGGGTTCCATCGGGCACAATGATCAGGACTCGTTTGTTTTCCAGGTTCCATTGCTGAAGCGCTCTTGAAACAAGAGTCTGCGCATCTTTATTTGCCAAAGCGGATTGTGTATTCCCTTTACCAACGATTTCCACTGCGTCCAAATCTCCTATACGCACCTACTAAAAATCTTGTTAGATTCCACTGAATGAAGAGAATCCCCCATCAACAGGGACCACGATTCCCGTGATGAACATGGAAGATGGCGCTAAAAGCCAAATCACTGTGCTCAAGAGATCCTCAGGAGTGCCGAACCTTCCCATGGGTATGTGGGCTAGGATTTTTTTACCTCGTTCAGTGAGTTCTTCCGTTTCGGCTACTTTCATCAGAAAGCGGTTTTGTTCCGTGAGGAAAAACCCCGGTGCGATGGCATTTACCCGGATCTTGGGTGAATATTCCTGTGCCATATGAACTGCCAGCCACTGGGTAAAATTGCTAACTGCTGCCTTGGCTGCTGAGTACGCCGGGATGCGAGTGAGGGGTTTGAACGAATTCATCGAGGATACATTGATGATTGCACCCTCTTTTTGGACAGCCATCAGTTTGCCAAATACCTGGCTTGGCAGAAGAGTTCCCAGGAAGTTAAGCCCAAACACATCGTTTATCGCTTCTGCTGGCAGGTCGAAAAAGGAAAGTTCGGCACTGGTAGTCGCCTTGGTTTTATTCCCGCCAGCTCCGTTGATGAGAAAATCCACCCGCCCGAAAGTTTTTTCAACTTCCACGGCTGCATGTTGAATGCTTTCCTTGTTAAGAACATTGCAAGTTAATCCAATTGATTTTCCACCAAAAGAATTGATCTCACTGGCAACTTTTGTTGCTGCGGGTTCTGAAATATCCAGCAAAGCTACTGAGACACCCATTTTTGCAAGGCCAGTGGCAATAGCACTACAAAGGATCCCACCACCCCCAGTGACAACGGCAACTTTTCCTGTTAAGTCAAACATCTTTTCAATTTCGGTTGATTTCATAGGAGCTCACTTTTTTCTGAGGTTAATCTTATTTCTTCGCATTCTTTTGTACGTGGTTTGAGAAGGGTTTTAAATGATTTGTGAAATGTCTTACTAGATCATCATAATAGACTTCTTCATGCGCAAGGATACTGGTTTTCAAGGAATCACCCAGCTTAGTCAAAATGGAACCAAAAGTAACATGTAGAACCTGCCGAGCATCGGTTTGATCAAATAGTCCGGCTAATTGATTGTCTTGTAATTGACTGGAGGAAGGAACCTTATCCAGGTTTGCAGAAATGTGATAACTGGCACGATCTTGAGGGAAACGTTCCCGGGCCAGGGTCAGCACTTCGCGAAAGAGTTGAGGTTCGGTCGTTGCCAAGACACGCAACGCTTCGAGATAGCTGGTCCCTGCAGTTTTGACGTGAAAGAACCCCTGAGTTTTTTCTGCCAGGATGGCATATACAGAGAACTTGTCCGACCCGGAATGCAGGCTGAGCTTATAGGGTCCCATGTTCCTGGCGATTGTTGCATGCCCCTCCATCTCCTTTTCCAGGGATTTGAGGTTTCCGATATAGTCAATCCCTTTTTCGAATTGTCCGCTGAACCGTGGAGCCAGGCTCACCCATTTCACCCCCAACCGTTGAAACTCACTTGCGATGATGAAATGCTCCACGTAGCTTGTAGGCGTATCGGTTTCATCAATGGAAATTTCTAATTCAAACGGAATCTCTTTTCCTGCCAGGTGGCGAAACATTTTCACAACATGTGCCAACGCTTTTCCGATTTTGACAATGGCTCTCCCGGCAGCTTCTTCACTGATTTCAGCTTTATTGCTGCCAAGATCAATGTATTTTCCAGAAAAGCGTTTCAAGAAATCCTTTGCTGTCGTTTCCAAAACATCCCAGGGAAGGGCTTCTAATTTCTGCGAGATTACATTCTGAGCATCCGTTTCAGCATGGTTGTCCACATATTCACCCGGGTCAATGGTGAAAAAAGTGTATCCTGCGGATACGAAGGAATCGATGTCTTCCGGAGTTTTCAGATGATCCGCGTCTGCTCCAAAACCATCCCGCCAGCCTTCCTGGAAAGCACCCCAGGTAGCGTCTGCCAGTACGATGGTTGGGTTGCGGTTTGTACGGAAATTCTCACGCACGGATTGCTGTACAAAAATGGGAGAGATTCCATTTCCGGCTTTTCGCATGGCACGTACATGTCCGGGAGTGGCCATCCCTAAGCGATCTCCCATCCCGAACGAACTCTTCAACCCCAGCAATCCAGGTTTCAAGCCGGGTATGAGTGAACGCAAAACAGCAGCATTGGCAACATCCAACGGACACAACAGCATCGCCATGTCATTTTGAAGCGGAGAAGTTTCTCCATGGAACTGTAGCAGGCAGGGATGTTGTGTTTTGGCTATGACTGCCAGGTTCTTTCCACTGGAGCTTCGAACCATTCCCAAGGTCGCTCCATCTTTTTCAAACAATGAATTTTCATAGAAATTACCGGGGAAGAGATTTCGAAGGATTTCAGATTGGCTCATAAGGCATGTCCTTTTTCAGAGAGGATCGTTTTTTGGATACCAGTTAACAACTTGATGCTTTGTTTTGCCCCAGTCAGAGCATCCGGTATAGGCAGGAATTCGCCGGAGATAAATCCATTATATCCAATCGAAAACAAAGCCTGCAGGATCTCCTGGAAATTAATGTGTCCTGCTCCCGGATGCAATCGATTTGAGTCCGCCACATGGAAATGAAAAATCCGCTTGCCTGCTTTTCGAATGGATTGGGTAAAGTTGGCTTCCTCGATGTTCATGTGGAAGGTATCCAGAAGCAATCCAAAATTCTCCGAACCCACCTTTTCGATCAAGTCCAACCCGCTATCCACAGTATTGATCAGACTGGTTTCGTAATGGTTGATGGGTTCCAGGCAGAGGGTCACACCTTCTTTTTTGGCTGTTTTTGCACAACGGCGAAGGGCGTTCACGAGCCAATCTTCTGCTTGAAGGCGTTCCACACCTGGCTGGATTTTCCCCCGAAGCAACCCGATAATGATGTGTGCTTTCAATATTGAAGCTGATGGGATATGCTCGATTACACGTTCGATGGCTTTTTCCCGAATTTCGGCGTCGGGGTCTGTGAAGGATAGGTGCTCTTCACCCCATGCCTGTCCAGTGCCAATGGCAGGGACCCTCAAATCAAACTTGGCAAGTAAATTATATAACGATGGATAATCCATTTCCCGTGGAGCCCGAATGGCCAACTCAACCCCGTTATAACCGAGATCCGTAACCTTCGACAAATTAGCTTCAAAATCCCCCTGGAAAGTTGCGGCCTCAAAGCGGGTCGCTTGGCAGGATAGAACAATGCTGAAAGGAAATCCAGTTTTTTGTTTCATCACGATTTGACCTTGCGACAATTTATTTTCTCATTGTATGGAAAAGTGAACAGGAATGCAACCGAATTTGAACTTTTCTGATTTCTAATGGAATATACCGTGTAAAATAAAAATAGTTTTCATTTCCTGAAATATCCCGGTGGGATTGGCTGAAAGGATTAAATAATGAGCAAGGCAGATATCGGATTGATCGGATTGGCGGTGATGGGTCAGAACCTCGTGTTGAACATGGACGACCATGGGTTCACCGTTGCCGTATATAACCGCACTGTTTCCCGGGTGGATGAATTCCTGGATGGGGAAGGTAGCAAGAGAAAAATCCTTGGGGCTCACAGTATCGAAGAACTCGTAAGCCTCCTGAAAAAACCTCGGCGGGTCATGCTGATGGTGAAAGCAGGGCAGCCTGTGGATGATTTCATCGATCAACTCATTCCACTTCTTGATCATGGGGACATCATCATCGATGGCGGAAATTCGAATTACAACGATACGATTCGCCGGACTGCTTATGTGGAATCCAAGGGGTTACTGTATATCGGTACTGGTGTTTCGGGAGGGGAAGAGGGTGCCCGTAATGGTCCATCGATCATGCCTGGAGGTTCGCCGGCTGCTTGGCAATATGTGAAACCCATTTTCCAGGCCATCGCTGCCAAGGTGATCGATAATGGTCAGTCAGTACCCTGCTGCGATTGGGTGGGTGAAAACGGGGCAGGGCATTATGTGAAGATGGTGCACAACGGCATCGAATATGGTGACATGCAGTTGATCTGTGAGGCATACCACCTGATGAAGGAAGCTTTGGGCATGACCCCCGAGGAAATGCATGATGTCTTCGCAGAATGGAATACAGGCAAGCTGGATTCCTACCTGATTGAAATCACCCGCGATATCCTGGCTTTCAAAGACACGGATGGGAACCCGCTTATCGATCACATCCTCGATACTGCCGGTCAAAAGGGCACCGGTAAATGGACGGGGATTTCTGCCTTGGATATGGGTATTCCGTTGACCCTGGTTGTCGAGGCGGTCTTAGCCCGATCATTATCCGCTTTGAAGGAAGAGCGGGTGGCAGCGTCCAAAGTACTCACTGGACCGCAGGTGGTATCCCATGAGGATAAACAGAGTTTTGTGAATGATCTTCGCGATGCCTTGTATGCATCCAAAATTATTTCCTACACCCAGGGGTACATGCTCATGCGAGCAGCAGCCAAGGAATACAATTGGAATTTGAATTATGGCGGGGTTGCCACGATGTGGAGGGGAGGGTGCATCATACGCTCGGCATTTCTCAGCAAGATCCGGGATGCGTTTCAAAATAATCCCAACCTGGGGAATCTTCTCCTTGATCCGTATTTTGAACAGGAGATTGACGCATCCCAACCTGCATGGCGCAGGGTGGTTTCCGAAGCATTCAAATTGGGCATTCCATTGCCAGCCATGTCGAGCGCCCTGTCCTTTTATGATGGTTACCGCCGGGAATGGTTACCGGCGAACCTTCTCCAAGCCCAACGCGATTATTTCGGCGCTCACACCTATGAGCGTGTGGATAGACCCCGCGGTGAATTCTTTCACACGAATTGGACGGGTCATGGTGGGGATGTCACCTCGAATGCCTATCAGGCTTGATGTTATAAATAAGATAGAGATCAGGCAGGGACACGGGAGGGTATCATGAAAAATGGTCTGAATATTCCGACGAAAGGTGATTTGGATTTTCTTTCCCTGGGAGCGTTGGTTATCCGGTTGGATCCCGGGGTTGTTCCATTTCGAAAAGCCAGTGAGTGCCTCATCCATATGAGTGGTGGCGAATACAATGTGGCTGCCAACTTGGCCGATTGTTTTCAGCTGAAAGCCGGCATTGCAACAGCCATGGCCGATTACCCTATTGGCGAACTCATCGCCGAACGAGTTCGGGCGATGGGCGTTATTCCCTTTTACAAGCATTTCAAGCATAACGGGGTTAATGGCCCAAACATGGCAACTGTATACAGCGATCGCGGTTTTGGAGTCCGACCTCCGATCGTTTTTTATAATCGAGCCAATGAAGCAGCTGGTCTGCTTAAACCCGGGGACTTTGATTGGAAGAAAATCTTTGGCGCTGGTGTGCGCTGGTTCCACAGTGGCGGAATATTCGCTGCACTCTCTGAAACAACTGGTGAATTGATTATCGAGGGGATGAAAGAGGCCAAAGCCTCCGGCTCTATTGTTTCCTTTGATTTGAACTATCGTGCCAAATTATGGAATATTTGGGGCGGACAAGAAAAGGCGCAGGTCATGATCCACCGGATCATGGAATACGTGGATGTGCTGGTCGGAAATGAAGAGGATTTGCAAATGGGACTTGGTATCCCAGGACCCAAAATGGAGGCAAAATCAAAACTCGATCCTGTCACCTTTTTTGGCATGATAAACGACGTTGTTGCAAAATATCCCAAAGTAAAAGCTGTAGCAACCACGTTGCGCGATGTGCATTCTGCTAGTCGGCATGGCTGGGGTGCTGTTGCCTGGGTAAATGGCAAGACCTATGTCTCCCCCATGTGTGAAATGGATGTATACGACCGGGTCGGCAGCGGGGATGGTTTTGCTGCAGGTTTCTTCTATGGCTTGTTGAGCGGTACGGACCCTGATGAGGCTCTCCGTTTAGGTTGGGCGCATGGTGCATTGCTGACCACCCACCCAGGGGATGTCACCATGGCCACCCTGGAGCAGGTGAGGGCGTTCGCCTCAGGTGGAACGGCGCGTATCCAGCGATAACTTTATCAAAAGATCTACCTATATTTTTCATCCTTTCTAGATCGCAATCAAGGGTTAGCTAAATTCCCACTTGACGACTTTTGGATTCGGCATACAATAATATATGCACACGTGTGCATAAAATTAGCTGTTTGTTGTCGGAATCTAATCATTTTCACGGTGGAAGAGTATGGTTCCTGATATTGAAGCAATTTTCCTGGATGTTGGTAATACGTTGCGGATCGTGATCAAGGATGAAGCTTTTCAAGCCCAGGCACGTAAGGAATTAATGGCCTTCGCTGAGACTTCGGAGACCGAGGCTGCTTTCTTTGAAAAAATGGACGGGCGCTGGAAAGCCTACCGCAAGTGGTCATTTGAGAATCTCACCGAAGCCTCAGAGAAAGAACTTTGGACACGCTTTTTGCTTCCCGATGTGCCTGAAGAAAAGATTGCTCCGATAGCGGGAAAACTTACCCGCATGTGGCGCGACAAGGACGGTCGCAGGGTGCCTCGCGACGATGTGAAAAAGACCATCTTTGAGCTCGATAAGCGTGGTTATGTCCTTGGGATTATCGCAAATACGATCACTGAAACAGAGATCCCCGATTGGCTGGAAACAGACCATTTGACCAGCTATTTCAAATCCGTTGTCCTTTCTTCGAAGGTTCGCAACCGTAAGCCGGGTCCTGAAATTTATTGGGAAGCCGCGAAACGGGCTGGGGTCGATCCGGCAAAATGCGCCTACGTGGGCGACAATCCGGAACGGGATGTGGTGGGTACTCGCAAGGCGGGGTTTGGGATGATCATCATTCTTATTGATCCCGAGAAGCATGGCAAGGAAGCCCCGACCGGGGAATGTGTACCCGATAAGTTTATCCAGGAATGCAGTGATCTTCTGGATATTTTTCCACCTCGGCAGAAGCAATGAAGATCTTCTTAGGCTTAATTTCTCGAGGATAAAGGATCAGGATGATTCCTAGTCTTGAGGCATGCGGTGGAAGGGCGATGGCCAAAACGGTAAGAGAGATGTTTACCGAAGGTCAGACGGACTATTCTCTGGCGCCTATCGTCCTCAAGGATGGAAGCGGAAATCCCATCGGCAGGATCAAGGATCATGATGGGGTGATCTTTTGCTGCCGGCGCGGGGAACGTGAAATCCAGTTGACGGAAGCGTTTGTTGAACCGCAAACCGGGAATTTCCCCCGCCAGAAAATGGACGATCTGACCTTTGTCATCCTGACCCTGTATCATGAAAAATTCAAGGATCTTCCGGTTGCCTTTGCTCCCACGAAGATCCAGGAAACTCTCGGGGAAACTGTAAGCAAAGCTGGGTTAAGACAGCTTCGGGTTTCCGAATCAGAAAAATTTGCGCATATAACCTTTTTCTTCAATGGGGGGAACAACCAACCTTTTACCAGGGAAGAAGATGTTCGTATCCCTTCTCCAAGGGGTGTTCCTTTTGACAAGGTACCCGGATTAAGCTTGGATGCAGTTGCCGAGGCTGTGATTCTGGGGATCAAAAATGACTACGATTTGATCGTGACCAATTTTGCAAACGGCGATGTAATCGGTCATACCTCAAACAATGAAGCCAAAGTCCGCTGTGCTGAAATTGTAGACAACCAGCTCGGTGGTGTCATTCAACGTGCCCTGGCAGCGGATTATGTCACCCTGGTCACTGCCGATCACGGTAACTTGGAGGAGATGACCAACCCGGATGGCACCCCCAATGTTTCTCACACCGCCAACCCGGTACCTTTTATCCTGATTGATGACAAAGTGGAAGGAAAAGGTTCTCTTGTAGATGGAAAATTAGCCGACATTGCTCCGACAATCCTGAACTTGCTGAGCTGCCCAAAGCCAAAAACCATGGATGGCATCAACCTGGCTCCGGGTTATCAAGGCACGTCAAAAAGAAAAGTGCTCCTTGTTATTCTCGATGGGTGGGGGATCGGCAAAGAGGATGATTCCAATCCGATCTTTCTTGCAACAACTCCGGTGTGGGATGATCTGCTAAAGAGCTATCCATCAACCACTCTACAGGCAGCAGGAGAAGCAGTTGGCTTGAAATCTGGCAAAGCAGGCAACTCGGAAGCAGGGCACATCAACATGGGCGCTGGAAGGATCGTCCTTCAGGATGACGTCCGTCTGGATCGTGCTATGTTGGACGGTTCGTTCTATTCCAACGAAGTGTTTCTACAGACTTTGGATAAAGTAAAAAATCAAAATTCCAGTCTTCATCTGATCGCGTTATTAACCGAAAAAAGTTCGCATGGGTCGATCGATTATCCCCTTGCGCTCCTGAAAATGGCCAAATCCCATGGATTGGAAAATGTATTCGTCCACGTCATTTTTGACGGGCGTAGTACGGAACCGGGAACTGCTCCGGCATTATTGGAAATGCTCGAAGACAAAATCGATGAAATTGGAGTTGGAATGATTGTTTCCGGCATTGGCAGAGGCATTGCTTTGGACCGGGACGGAGATTATTCCAAAACGAAAAAAGCCTACGACCTGTTGGTTAATGGCGTGGGAAGGAAATGCGTTCTCGGGTAAAAAGTGAAAATGGAAACTCCTTTGTATCAACGACTGATTGCTCCTGCTCAAACCAAGATTGTGATGATCATCATGGATGGTTTGGGCGGCTTGCCTCGCGAGGCAGGTGGCCAAACCGAACTCGAGTCAGCTACCAAACCGAACCTGGACGCGCTTGCATTTCAATCTTCTCTTGGCCTCACCATCCCCGTGGCTCCCGGCATAACCCCGGGTAGTGGACCCGGACATCTGGCGCTATTTGGCTACGATCCTATCCATTACGAGATCGGTCGTGGGGCATTGGAAGCCCTGGGTGTGGATTTTGAAATGAGTCCGTATGATGTTGCCGCGCGGGGGAATTTCTGTACAGTAGATACGGCAGGGCTCATCACCGATCGTCGGGCGGGGCGTATTTCGACTGCTGAATCCAGTCGTTTGGTTGAGTTGCTGCAAACCATCAAAGTCGAAGGGGTTGAGTATTTCGTTCGGTTAGTCAAAGAACACAGGTTTGCTTTTATTATGAGGGGCTCCGGGCTGGGAGAAGACTTAACCGATACGGATCCGCAGGCAACGGGTGTTCCAGCTCTCCCAATCAAATCCCGGGATTCGAGTTCCAGAAAAGCTGCTCAATTTACCAACCGATTTGTGAGTGAAGCCGGAAAACTTTTAGCAGACAAGACACCAGCGAATAGTATCCTTTTACGCGGTTTTGCCAAATTGCCCACATTGCCCTCCTTTGCCGAAATTTATGGATTGCACGCTGCAGCTATAGCTGTTAATGGCATGTACCGCGGCGTAGCAAAAATGGCAGGTATGGAAATTCTGGATGTGGGTGGTGACACAATAGCAGATGAGTTATCCACCTTGGAAAAACATTGGCAGGAGTTTGATTTCTTCTATTTGCACATAAAAAAGACCGATACTGCCGGAGAAAGCGGGAATTTTGATGGCAAAGTAAAAGCCATTGAAGAAGTAGATTCTTACATTCCTCGTGTGATGAAACTGAATCCGGAGGTGGTCATCATCGGTGGAGATCATTCCTCACCGGCGGTGATGAAATTCCACAGCTGGCATCCTGTGCCCACACTTCTGTATTCGAAGAATGTGCGCCCAGATGGTATTCGGGAATTTGGCGAGCGAGCCTGTCTTCACGGCGGTCTAGGGATATTCCCAGCCGTCAATCTGATGCCCCTCGTCCTGGCGAATGCGGGACGCATTTCGAAGTATGGAGCTTGACCAATCTTATGACTTCTCTTATCCACATCAAAGATCCTCTTCAGTTTTCGCAGATACTTTTTGACCTTATGCAGAAGGTCAATGCTGGTATTAGCGAAATGGAACTGTATGAATTCCGGTACGCATTGGATGAATATGCGCCTGAAAACCAGGATTGGTCTCAGATTGAGCTTAAGGATATTCAGCAGATTGAGAATATGATCACCGGCCGGGATTTCTTCGATAAAATCCAGATCCGAAAACAGGTTAGCGGGAAGATTATCTTCGATGATGAGATCAAGAAGCTTACTCGAATGCTCTTCGTTGGTCTAGTAAAGGGGGATTACAACCTCGAATGGGTCAAAAAGTGGTTTTATTTTGATGTCCGCGGTTTTTACTTCCTTGTTCGAACGATCTATTTCACCCCGGAAATTCTGGCTCACTTTGGCGGCAAACCGTACAAGCAATTTGACCCCAAACAAAACCGGCTCGAAGTCTTCCAGGGATTGGGATACAAGGATTTCAAGGAATGCAACCGGGAAACCGATCAGGCATTGATCAAGTTGTTGAAGTCCCTCGTGGCAGTCAAAGGCACACCCATCCTGATTACCCTGGCGGGTCCTACAGCCGCAGGGAAAACGGAAATTGTAAGCCGTCTGAAAGAGGCATTCGAGCAAAACAAGCAGAAAGTTACATCCATCGAGATGGACAGCTTTCTCCTGGACAATGATTATCGTGACGACAAAGGCATCAAAACGCTCGGCAAGGAGGCATACCATTTTGACCTGTTCTTGGAGTGCATGGATGATATTCATCATACCAAAAGAGTCACGATTCCAAGTTACGAAAAATCAGTATCTTGTTATGATGAAAATGGAAAGTTGAAACCTGGAGCTCATCCTATCGTTCTTGAACCGGCGGATATCGTTTTCCTGGAGGGCAATTTTCCTTTTCACATTCCCGAGGTTTCTCATTTCATCGATATCAAGATTGTCTATCTGACCGATGATCCCATCCGGCTCAAGCGCAAATGGAAGCGCGATCTGGATTACCGGAAAAAATACGAGTTCAATTACTTTCGTAACCGGTATTTCCGAACTCAATTCCTGCGGGCGGAAGATACCTACCGGCCGCTCATGCAGGAATGTGACCTGGTGGTGGATACAACGAATGCTGCCTTGTGGGCAACCCCACCTTTGCAACGGATCCTATCCAAGTGAAAGGGGAAGCTTTGTGCCAATGAAACCTCCAGAATTCGTGATGAACCCTCAACAATTTCTCGAAACCCTCTACTTGGTGATGAAGGGCATCAATCCTGCAGTGGGGGACATGGAGCTATACGAGTTCAAATATGGAATGGACACAGTCTTTCCCAATGACGATTGGGCAAGCATCCGTTTATCAGAACCAGACAAAATCGAGAACTTGGTGAATTCAAGCAGTTTTTATGACAAAATCCAGATCAAGCCGATGAAAGGCAGCAAGATTAAGCTGGATGACGAGATCACATTTTTAACCCAAATGCTCTTTACCGGGTTGGTCAAAGGAAAATATTCCACCGATTGGGTGAAGAAGCATTTCTTCTTTGATTTGCGCGGGTTCTACTTCCTCCACCGCACGGAATATTTAACTGAAGAAGTGAAAGCACACTTGGGCGGTAAACCTTTTGCCTGTTTTGAGTGTAAACAGAAAACTTTCGAACATCAGCAATCCGTTGGTTACAAGGAATTCAAAGCTGCAAACACCGAAATTGATGGGTTATTGATAAATTCTATAAAGAAATTGATTTCGGTTAAAGGTATTCCCATTGTGGTTGCCATTGCGGGTCAGACTGCTGCTGGGAAAACAGAGATCGTCGAACGGTTGCGAATGGAAGTGGAAAAGGAAGGTCGCACGGTCACTTCCATCGAAATGGATAACTTCCTTACTGCGCGGGATCACCGTGAAGCGAATGGGATCCATTCTTTGGGTAAAAAGGCACTTCATTGGGAACTTTTCCTCAAGTGTTTGGAAGATATCACCCATGGAAAAAAGATCACAACTCCCCGTTATGACTTCATTGATGGAGATTCCAGTCACGATCTGAATGGCTATCTGAAGCCGGGATTTACCCCCGTTGAGATCGATCCTGCCGACATCATTTTCATAGAAGGCAATTTCCCCTTCTTGATCCAGGAGGTAGCCCACTTGATCGGCATCAAGGTGGTGTATTTGACCGACGACGCTGTGCGTTTGCAACGCAAATGGAAAAGGGATGTGGATTACCGCAAGAAGTACGATCCCAATTATTTCCGCAACCGATTTTTCAAAGACCAGTTTCCCATGGCTGAGAAATGCTACATCCCCCAATTGGAGGTCTGCGATATTTTTGTCGATACTACCGGGGCAGCTTTATGGACCACTCCGGAAATTGCCAGGGTGCTTCGGGATTGAACCAAAGGAAAAAATGATAGTAACGATTAAAGATATCGCCAGGGCAGCAAAAGTCTCCCACTCCACAGTTTCACGGGCGTTGAGTGGCAATTCGGGCATCCCGGAAGAGACCGCAGAGCGGATCAAGAAGATTGCTTCTTCCATGGGCTACGTTCCCAGTGCTGTGGCGCGAAGTCTGAAAACCAACCGCTCCCAGGTTTTGGGCGTCATCGTCAGCCGGATCGATGACCCGTTTTTTAGTGAGATCTTGCAAGGGATCGAAGATGTGATCCAAGCGGAAGGGTACAGTCTCTTCGTAGCTGCTTCCAACCGGGACGATGCTCGTGAGAAAACCATTGCCCAAACCATGCTCGAACACCGCGTGGATGGTCTGATAGTTGGAACCACCCAGTTTGGAGAGGAACACTACAACCTCCTCCACCAATTTGGATTTCCCATTGTCGCTGTTGGTAACCGCGAACTGAATGGAATGCAATATACCGTCTATCATGATGATATCTACGGTAGCAGCGAGGTTACTCGCCATCTGATCGAATTGGGGCATCACCGGATTGGGTTCCTCGGCAATGCTAGGGCAAAACGGACCACGGAAGGTCGTTTGCATGGGTTCCAACAGGAGATGAAAGCGGCACAACTTGCGGTCCGGAAGGAAGATATTTTTATCACAGAGTTCGACCAGATCCAGGGAGGGGAGGCCGGTGCGCAATATTTCATGAACTTGCCGGAACGCCCCACCGCCATCATGTGCTTCAACGATATGATGGCGATCGGGATGATGAAGGCTTTTCGTTTGGCAGGGGTGAGAATTCCGAATGAGGTTTCGATTGTTGGATTTGACGATATTCCTTTCGCTGCCTATACATCTCCTTCACTCACCACTTTCGAACAACCCAAATATCAGCTCGGTTATGAAGCAGCGAAGATGATGTCACGCTTGTTGCATGCCGATTCGGGCGCAGTCTTGGAAGAATCCCAGGCGAAAATGCTGCGTGGAAAGTTGATCATCCGTGAAACTACGGCATCACCGGTAGCATAATTTTTTTAGGAATTAATGCACACGTGTGCGACATTCAAAAGGTAAATCAGACTGGAGGAAGAGATGGATAAAATGCAAGCTTGGGTTTTTGAAGATGTAGGCAAGATTTTTTTGAAGGAAATTCCCATTCCTAAAGTAAAAGATCCGGATGATGTGCTCCTCAAGGTGCATGCAGTAGGCATCTGCGGTAGTGACATCAAGATCATTGAGGGAAAGCACCACTTCAAGCCGAACACGGTCCTTGGGCATGAATTCTGTGGTGAGGTGATCGAGATAGGCACTCACGTGCACCATGTCAAGGTGGGAGACCGGGTCGCCATCGACAATAACATCCGCTGTGGATTCTGTTCGTTTTGTCGCATGGGACTGAGCAGCCAATGTGTTGAGATCAAGACCTCCGCCCTTGGTGTCATGCGGGACGGCGGATACGCAGAATACTGTCTCGTTCCGGAAAAACAATGTTTCGTGCTTCCCCCGGAAATCGATGATATCTTTGGCACACAGGTTGAGACTCTAGCTACTGTGGTGAATGGGATGAACACCCTGCTGATGCTGCCTTATGACTATGTGATGATCATCGGGTTTGGTCCCATTGGTTACCTGTTTGCTCAATTCGCCAAGAATATTGCTGCCAAGGTTGCTGTGACTGAGATCGATCCTTTCCGGATTGAGGTAGCCAAACAATGCGGTCTCAAGGTTTGGAACCCCAAAGAGGTAGATGTCGTTCAGAAAATCACCGATTTCACCTACGGTAGGAAAGCGGATATTGTCATTGAAGCCACCGGAAATGATTTGGCAACTGCACTTAAATGTGTCACCCCTGGCGGCAAGGTTTTGCCCTTTGGTATGGACTCAAGCATTACAACAACCGTAGTTCCCAATGAGATCACCCGCTGGGCGACCAAGATCCTTGGTTTATACCTGGGGCAGAACACCATGGTTCCTTCCATTCGTATCTTCCAGGAAAACCGCTTGGCTATGAAACCTTTCTTCACAGATGTGATTCCGTTGTCTGCCGGCTTGGAGGCATTTGAGATGCTCGGATTGGACATGAAAACGCTTCAGCATATCCCCAAGAGCGCCATGAAGCTCGTCATGAAAATGTAGTTTTTTCAATAAGTTGAAGGATTACCAATGAAACTGGCTTTCCACGGCGCAACGGCAATGACGAGCGACCTCGAAACTGATGTCGCGATCTCGGCCCGGGCAGGATTTAGAACTCTTGAAGTCTGGGCAGAAAAAATGGATCGTTACTTGATCGATCATTCGCTGTCAAATCTAAAAGCTTTATTTGCAAATCACGGGGTCGCGCCAATCGCCTTTAACTCGATTGAGTTCATTGCATTTCGGGGGAATGAATATTCCCAGGTGCAAATTCGTCTTCATGAATTGGGTAAAATCGCACAAGTAATTGGTTGTCCTACCATTGTCGTTGTACCCAGTCCACTTCCAGATCGAAGTCTACCGTGGTCTGATGTGCTAAATGAGTATGTCAATGTTTTGCGTGACTTGAGCGATATTGCCCGCTTGTACACCTGCAGATTGTCATTCGAGTTCTTGGGGTTTGGTTGGTGCAGTGTGCGTACGCCACGAGCTGCTTTTGAGATCATCCAGAAAGTTGATCGAGTTAATGTAGGGATGACACTTGACGCTGCCCATTTATATGGCGGTGGGGGTCTGCTGAGTGAAATCGATCAATTGGACCCTAAGCGCATTTTTTCGTTTCACCTGGATGATCTGGAAGACACTCCGAAAGAAGCGATTAGCGATGGCACCAGACTCTTACCTGGTGAAGGAATAGTACCGCTTGATGAAATTTGTGCCAGGCTGAAAAACATTGGTTACAACGGGTCATGTGCCATCGAATTATTCCGCCCCGAGTATTGGGAATGGGATCCTCAAGAATTGGCAATTAAGGCGCGCGATGCTGCAATAAAGGTGTTATCACCACATTTTCAAATTGAATAAAGCAGGATATTTTTATCTGCAAAGGAGAGATGATGAAATGACAAGAAAGGTAAAACTTGCAGTTATCGGCACAGGGCGCATGGGGAGTGTGCATGCACGCAACATTGTCAGGCAGATCCCTGAAGCTGAACTGGTTGCCGTCTGCGATATTCGTCGCGATGTGGCTCAAGCTGTTGCCAGCGAACTTGGCATTGAACGGGTGGTCGAAGATTATCATGAATTGCTTTCGGACAAGGATATTGAAGCTATTCTGATTGTCTCAAGCACGGATACGCATGCCTTTATCATGAAAGATGTGGCTGCAGCAGGCAAGCACATTTTCTGCGAAAAGCCGTTGGCACTGGACTTGGAAAAGATCGATGATGCCTTGGCCGCGGTTAAAGCTGCCGGCGTAAAACTTCAAGTAGGGTTCAACCGTCGTTTTGATAAAAGCTATCAACGTGTGCGTGCCATTGTTGAATCAGGCGAGATTGGCCGCCCATGCATTTTGAAAATCACCAATCGCGACCCGGATTTCCCATCGATGGATTTCCTGCGGGTATCGGGTGGAATATTCCTCGATCTTGCCATCCATGACTTCGACATGGTGCGTTTTCAGGTTGGAGAAGTGGAAGAAATCTATGCAACCGGCAACGTCCTTATCAACCAGGAATTGAAGGAATTTGGTGATATCGATACGGCCGTTGTCACCCTCAAATTTGCTAATGGAGCTGTCGGCTCCATTGATAATAGCCGGAAGGCTGTATACGGCTATGACCAGCGACTGGAAGTGTTTTGCTCAAATGGAACTGCCATGGCAAACAACGAAGCTGAAACGACTGCTGTGAAAGGGAATACAGATGGATTCCTCTCGGCAAAACCCCCCTATTTTTTCATGCAACGCTACGCGCCCTGTTACGTGGAAGAGATTCGCAGGTTTGTCGAATGTGTTCGGGATGACAAACCCACCCCGACCACTGGTGAAGATGGCCGTGCTGCAGTGGTACTGGGTTTTGCAGCCTGGAAATCTTTGCGTGAAAACCGTCCGGTCCGGTTGAGTGAATTCAAAAAATGATCATGAAAATTTCATTTTATAGGAGCTGAGATGTCTGATAAAAACGTTCCAAAAGGATTTTTAGCCACAAATCAACCCGATCTTTTCTTCGAAGATAATGCGGTTGGACGATTGAAAAAGGAGGTCTGGGAAGCCAGTGACAAAGAGATCGATGCCATTCTGGCTGATTATGGCATCCCCTCTCCAGTTGAGTGGGGTAAACCTGGCTCTTATATTCAAACCACAACCCGCTGGCAGGTGGAGAAGAACAGGAAGAAGAACGACGTGGTCTTCATCCCGGTGGGTTGTACCGAACTGCACGGGCAGCATTTGCCGAGCGCTGCCGATACTCTGTATGTTAGCGCCATTTGCGAGGGAGTGCGCCGTTTTACAGCGAAGCGTGGAGCTGCCGTCAACTTGGCCCTTCCGCCTTTGAATTATGGCGGGCACCCTTACCACCATATGGGTATGCCAGGGACTGTGATTGTGCGCGAGCATGTGGTCCGTGAAATGATGATCGATGTCATGCTTGGGTTGTGGAACGATGGTTTCCGTAAGCAATTGATCGTGAACAACCACGGGCATTTGTGGATGCTCGAATCCGCCGTGCAGGAATTCATGAAGCGCTACCAGTTACCCGGAATATTTCGGGTGATCGATTGGCACCGTGGAGTGCGCGAATTCTTCCGTCCCGTGGAACGCGGAGGTCAGATGACCACGAATTTTGTCCATGCGGATGAATCCGAAACTTCATTGAGCCTTTTGCTGCATCCCGAGATGGTGGACATGAACTATGCCGTGGATACGGAAGGTAAGAGTTATTTGCCGGAAGGACATTTTGATAAATCCGTGGATCCATTTGGTCGACCGAGCCGCTGGTCGGAGGGGGAAGGGCACTTCGCCATTGAAATTGCAGCAACTCCAGAAGGCGTGGTGGGCAAAGCCAAATCCGGTACAGCCCAAAAAGCCAAGCGGCCAATGGCTGCCATTTTGAAATACCTGACCTTGTGGAATGACGATATCCTGGCAACTTTCCCCCCTGGCAAAGTTCCGCCCGTTGAAGAAGTTACTTTGCGGACTGCCAAGGAAATGGAACCCTATTTGCGAGAACCGCTCAGCAAGGGATGGAAATCGGTGTATTCACTGCCGCGTATCGGGCAGGGCACTGAAGTTTAAGGTGAGAGGAGAAGAACAATGCAAGGAAAAATGCAAGGAGTTACCCTGGTTGCGGATTGGGATCCCAAACCGGGGTTCAAATTGGGGGCAAAGGACATCGAGGGTCGTCAAACTTACCTGGGCAGTCAGGTGTGGCGAAATCCTCGTATCGAGATTCGGGAATACGATATTCCCACCCCGGGACCAAATGAAATTCTTTTGGAAGTGAAAGCCTGCGGCATTTGTGGCTCGGATGTACACATGGCTCAAGCGGATAAGGATGGGTACATTTTCTATCCGGGTCTGACTGGCTTTCCGAGCATCTTGGGTCATGAATTCTCCGGTGTCGTCGTTGAGGCGGGTAAAAATTCCTTTGATAAACGCACCAGCAAGCCCTACAAGGGTGGGGAACGGGTGACATCGGAAGAAATGATTTGGTGTGGACACTGCCGACCCTGTGCCGACGGTCAGCCTAATCATTGTGAAAAACTGGATGAAGTTGGATTCAATGTGAATGGCGCCTACGCCAAATACATGGTCCTGCCTTCCCGCACCGTGTGGAGCCTTGAACCTTTAGCAAACTCCTATAAAGGCGATGACATTTTCGTAGCTGGCAGCTTGGTTGAGCCCACGTGTGTGGCTTACAACGCTGTAATTGAACGGGGTGGTGGCATCCGTCCCGGAGACCGCGTGGTTATCGTGGGTGGTGGTCCAATTGGTGTGGCAGCCTGCGCCATCCTCAAACGGGCAGGGGCATCCAAGGTCATTATTTCAGAAACCCAGGAAGAACGCAGGAACTTGGCGCTTAAGATGGGGGCTGATTTTGCCATTAATCCTTCGAAAGAGGATTTTGCTGATCGTGTCCTTGAGATTACGGACGGGATGGGTGCTGATTTGTTCATGGAAGCCACTGGCTTGCCCACAGTTGTATACCCCGGGATTGAGCGGGTGATCTGGGAGGGCCGAACCATCAACAGCACTGTGGTCGTCACCGCCCGTGCAGAAGCCAAGATGCCGGTTACGGGCGAGGTACTGCAGGTCCGCCGCGCTCGCATTATCGGTGCACAGGGACATTCCGGTCATGGGAATTTCCCCCGTGTGATCGATTGTATGTCCGATGGCATGGATATGACCCGCATGAGCACCAAGAAGATCGGTCTTGCAGAATTGCCGGAGAACATCATCAAGCTTCAGACAGACCGGAAGGAATGCAAAATTACCTGTGTAAAAATGGAAGATGGAATGTGACTTAATTCTTCGAATAAAGTACTTGATTTTAAACACACAAAGTTGTATGATGAAAATGAAAGTTAAGTTTCATTCCAACCATATTTTGAAAGTAAAATAGTCAAAATGGAAACTTCCATTTCTCACTCGTTGGAAACACCATCAGCGGATATAAGTCAGTTGATCGGTGATCATTATCCCAGCCTGACCAAAAGCGAAAAGCAAATTGCCGATTTCATCCAGAAAAATCAGGATGAATCGGCATTTTTGTCCGCCGCGGAGATTGCTTCACAATTGGGACTGAGTGAAGCGACCATGGTACGCTTTGCCAGAAATTTGGGGTTTAACAGCTACCCATCCATGCGGATGGTGCTGCAGGAGGCTTTCCGCCATAGGGCGACCCATTCAGCCCGGCTAAGCAGCCGTTTGGACGATATGAAGGTGGACGGGGATATCCTCGAGCGTTTGACCGCTACCGAGATCGATTATTTGAGCCAGGCTTTGGAAACTGTCAATCGCGATCAATTGCACCGCGGGGTGGAGCTCTTGCGTTCGCATAATCGCATATTCGTTTTTGGCGTGGGACCCTCCATTTCCCTGGTGGACTTGCTGAGCATCCGTTTGGGGCGGTTTGGACACCAGGTAATCCCCCTCACAACCACAGGCCGGGAAATCCTTGAACCCCTCATTTCCATGTCTGATCAGGATCTGCTTTTTGCGATTGGATTTTTCGACATGTCGGTCGCTCTTCAATCAGTTTTGGATCGCGCCAACGAAACCGGCTGCCCGGTGATTTTCTTGACGGACACCCTCGGTTCGATCGTCGGAGACAGGGCTGATGTCATTCTTTCCGCCAGGCGCGGCCCGACTGCAGAATTTCACTCCATGGTTGTGCCAATGACTATCATCAACAGTATGCTCCTGGCGGTCGCCCAGGAAGAGCGTGGGGTCGTCATGCAAAACCTTGATCAATTGGATCATCTCAGAGAGAGATTTAATAAAGCTAATGGAACTTTGTCATAAAGTGGGTGGGATTTCCATTCCGAAAAAATGGAAACCTTCTGATTATCGGTTGCAGACCTTCATCAAGACAAGTGAGAATCAAACCTTACCGGTAGCAATTTCTCGGCAGGATTCTAAGTTAGTCCCTTACTTAGGAGAAGATCGATGTCAGAAATCACCATAGCACCACAACCCTTTTCCGAACGATTGACTTCAAGTTCAAGAAGGTTTTTCCGTTGGTTAATGCGCCCCCAGGTGCTCTTGTCGTTGGTCATGCTGATCTTTATGGTCTACATGGTACTCATACCTTTGTATCGTTTGATTGCTGACTCGGTGACCTGGCAGCCACATGATCTCACTACACATCCTGATGCCGTTGTAGGGCAACTCACCATTTTTCACTATATTAGGATGTTGACCGGTGTGTTGGGTAGTATTTATACCTATACCCCCTTGCAGCATTCGCTTACGGTGGCACTTGGTTCTACACTTCTTGCGCTGTTGATTGGTGGAGCGTTGGCCTGGTTGGTTGTCCGCACGGATTTGCCTGGCCGGAAGCTCATTAATCAACTTGCTGTGCTCCCGTATATTATGCCGTCTTGGACCCTTGCCCAGGCCTGGCTGGTATTTTTCAAAAACAGGCTTTCGGGTGGGACCCCGGGAGTTTTCGAGTTCCTGGCCGGACAACCCCCTCCGAGTTGGTTGTCATATGGACCAGTCCCTATCATCATTTGCAGTGCCCTGCATTACTACACCTTCTTTTTTCTGTTCGTTTCTGCAGCGCTGATGTCAATCGATTCCAATTTGGAAGAGGCCGGGGATTTGATGGGCGCCAGCCGCTCACGCATCCTGCGCAAGATCACCTTCCCGCTAGTTCTGCCAGCGATCCTCTCGGGGATTATCATGACCTTTTCCAAGGTGATGGGTTCTTTTGGCGGACCGAATATTTTGGGGATACCGGTCAGGTACTATGTCGTAGCTACCATGCTGCGAGGTAGCATTGCTTCAGGAGATCAAGCAGATGCTTTTGTCCTGGCAATCGTGTTGATCTTGTTTGCAATTGTCACTATTACTCTCAACCAGAGAATGATCGGCACGCGCAAGAGTTACGAGACGATTGGTGGACGAGGTTTTGTTGCTCACGAGACCAAGCTGGGGAGAATGAAACACATCATGCAGATAGCCGTGATCATTTTCCAGATCCTGGTCATAGCCATTCCGCTGGGGCTTCTCCTCTATAGCACTTTCATGTTGATTGATGGGAATTACAGCTTGAGCAATCTCACGTTGCAGCATTGGATAGGACAACCCAATACCGTTTACAACCATGGAACATCTGGAGTTTTGCTTAACCATGATATTTGGAGAGCTGCCTGGAATTCCATAAAGCTTTCAGGTCTTACAGCTTTTTTCACAGCTCTGCTGGGCATCCTGCTCGGCTATGCCATTGTTAAAGGTCGGGGTACTTGGCTTGCCAAAGTGGTGGAGCAGGTGGCCTTTATCCCTTACGTGATCCCGGGTATCGCCTTTGGTGCAATTTACATTGCCATGTTCTCCCAAAAGCTTGGTCCACTCCCCGCCTTATACGGTACCTTCGCCCTGCTGGTGATTGTCTCTGTGTCAAAGCATCTTCCCTATTCATCCCGTTCGGGAGTTTCAGCCATGATGCAGGTTGGGCATGAGTTGGAGGAAGCCGGGCAGGTTGCTGGAGCTAATGTCTGGCAACGCTTCCGGCGGATCATCTTTCCGCTCACCGCGGGTGGGTTTATGTCGGGGTTCTTGATGACCTTCATTACCACCATGCGTGAACTTTCATTAATTATCCTGCTAGTCACGCCAAAAACCCAGTTGCTGGCTAGCCAAACCATGCAATATACCGAAAATGGAGATGGCCAAATGGCCAATGCGGTCATTCTGATCTTGATTTTTATCGTTGTGGTTGGCAACTTCATCATTGGACGCTTCAAAGGAAGCAGCCTTCAAAAAGGCTTGGGAATGTAGAGAGGAAATCATGAGCACATCCATCACTATCAAGAACCTCACCAAACGTTTCGGCAAAGTTGTCGCCCTCGATAATGTCAGCTTGAACGTCGAGCCCGACTCATTTCTCACTCTACTGGGGCCTTCTGGCTGCGGCAAAACTACTTTGTTGCGTTGCGTTGCTGGACTGGAGGACCCGGACGGTGGCGAGATTTATATTGGCAATGAATTGGTCTTTTCCCATGCCAAGGGTATTTCGTTACCGCCTGGTAAACGCGACCTGGGGCTTGTGTTTCAAAATTATGCATTATGGCCACATATGAAGGTGTCCAAGAATATGTCCTTTGCCCTCGAAGTTCAGAAGTTACCGAGAGCGGAGATTAATAAGAGGGTCAAAGAATCATTGGCTGAAGTCAAGATGCAGGGGTATGAAGATCGTTATCCACGGGAGATGAGTGGCGGTCAGCAGCAGCGCATAGCCCTGGCCCGCATGCTGGCATATCAGCCGAAAGTTTTCCTCATGGATGAACCTCTTTCCAATTTGGATGCCCGGTTGCGTATGGACATGCGCGCAGAATTAAAACGCCTGCATCATGTCGCTGAAGCAACAACCATCTACGTGACCCATGACCAGGTGGAAGCGTTAACGATGTCTTCGCAGATTGCAGTGATGAAAGAAGGTGTTCTCCAACAATTGGATACACCGGATCGTATTTACCATTTCCCGGCTAATCTTTTTGTTGCAGATTTTATTGGAAATCCAAAAATAAATTTATTGGATGGCGTAGTGAGCGGAAAGAATTTAGTCGATTTGGGTGGTTTTAAAATCCCAATGGCAACATATACCGCAAGCGGAAAAGTGGTGGTGGGTGTACGTCCCGAGGATATTGCCATTTCAACAAAACGAATTCCCGAAGCTGCGGAATTTAGCGCCTACTCTATCCAACCGTCAGGAGCTGATTCAACCATCCTTGCCCGTAAGGGTGATCTGGAACTCACCATCAAAGTGATGGGGATCAGCCCACTCAAGATGGATGAAAAAATCTGGTTAACTTTTAATTTGGACACACTTAACCTTTATGACAAGGAAAGCGGTAACCTGATTACTGCTTAATGCGAATTGTAACAAACCGCTCTGTGTGAAGACATACCCTTGCGGGAACAGACTTGTGGAAGGAGGCGCGGAGAAGAGAGAAAGTTTCACGAAGAGAAAGCTGTTTCTCGTCAAAATTGTTTCTAAATATCCGAGGAGGAAGAAATGAAATCGTTCGTAAAGTTAGTCGCTTTAGTTGTGATGCTCAGTTTCCTTGCGAGCTGTGCTCCCACTGCTACAACCACACCGGCTCCTGTTGTTTCTGAAGCCCCAGCGGTTGTCACCGAAGCCCCACTTACGCCAAATGAGCAATGGGCGAAAGACAATGGCCTCGGGCCTTACCAACCCGCTAACCTGGACTGGGCCGCCATCGAAGCCGCCGCAAAGGTGGAAGGATCGGTATGCGTCTATGCCAACTCTTCCAAAATTTCGAAATTAGATAAGCCCTGGTCTGCGTTGTATCCAGATATTAAACTTGATTGTGGTGATACCGATGATATCGCTACCAAAATGGAAGGGGAGCAGGAAGGCGGAAATGTTGTCGGAGATGTCTGGTTCAACAGCGACGGACACATTATGTATGGGCTGTTTGTACCCAATGAATGGCTCTGGTCGTTCGTTCCCGATGGTTATTCAAATCCAGAGGTGACTTCAGAGCAACCGATCGCAGTTCAGCGTCACTCTGTCGATGTGATAGGGTACAACAGCGAGATCAACAAGAATGGCTGCCCGCTCACCAACTGGTGGCAGTTGACCGAACCGGCGTTAACCGGAAAGGTCTATATGGAGGATCCGATCTCCGACGTCAGCACGATGGCTAAGATGGCCACCTTTGTCCAGGACGCAGACATGATGGCGAAGGCTTATCAGGATCTCTACGGCAAGGATTGGACCACCGACCCGGCTGCTCAGGTGGATTCCTTTGGGACTAAACCCGAGAATGCGGGTTATCTATTCCTCATGAAGTTGGCTCAGAATCATCCTGGCATTATGCCCGGTGGTGATGAGGTCGACGCTGCTTATGCGACCCTTGGCATGGATCCAACTGTGGAACCCGGCTATGGCTTCACCGGTTGGGATAGTCTTTCTGCTACCGCGGATGGGGAAATTGCCATGGGACCCTGCCTCACGATGGATCCGGGGCTTGGTATGGTAAAAACCAACTATCTTGCCATTGCCAATAACGCTCCGCACCCTAATGCAGCCAAACTATTCATCAAGTTTGTGACTACGAATCCAGATGGCTTCAAACCTTGGGCCGTGCTTGGCACTTACCCGGGAAATGTAAATATCGCAGCGCCTGAGGGCATGCCTCCGTTATCGAGCTTGTTGGGCAAGGCCTTCTTCATGGATCCAGTTTTCGACTGGAACAATGTCAGCAAGGTGCGTGACTTCTGGGCAGTAAATCTGCTCACTGCGCCTTAAACATAGTATAGAATTTGCAAGAACTTAATTGATTTCTTTGGACACGGGTGTTTCCATCCGTGTCCAAAGAATCGAACAAGAAAGTACCATCGCGAACAGTAACATCGAGTCTTAATCAATTGCGCTTGGTTCCAAAGATTTACCTGGCGTGTTATTCAGGCTTTGAAAAATGCGGAGAAGACCATAATGACAATCAAGGCGGTATTTTTCGATATGGGTGGAACCTTGCAGACCTTCACCTATGATCGTCAATTAAGATTAACTGCCACACCTGGTCTTCAGCAATTGCTCGAGAAAGCAGGGATTGATTTGCATCTTGAGAATGAACAGTTATATGAATTAGTTGAAAGAGGATTTGTTCGTTATCATGCTTGGAGGATGGAGTCATTGGATGAATTGCCTTCGTATCGTGTCTGGAAGGAGTTCATTCTGAAAGATTACGGTGTAGATTCAAGCAAGTTGAGATCGATTGCAGAAGATCTCACGCTGTATTATGAAACCCATTATTACTCACGTACATTACGCCGTGAAGTACCGCAGGTGTTGGCAAAATTGAAATCCATGGGATTGAAAATCGGCCTGATTAGTAATGTGATCAGTCACGGTCAGGTACCCCTTAATTTAACTGAATATGGAATTAAAGAATATTTCAAACCGATTGTGCTTTCCAGCGAATATGGGCGCCGGAAACCGGACCCGGCGATATTTCATTATGCAGCCCGACTGGCCAAGGTGCCTACAAGTGAGTCCATTTATGTTGGAGATAGAATTGCTCGTGACGTTCTGGGAGCCAAAAGGGCAGGATTTCGTTTAGCGATCCAGATCGTCCACGACTTTGAATATGGTGAGGCGGATGAGGGTGCAAAACCTGATGCTGTCATTCATTCTTTAGCAGAGTTGATTGGGATTATCCAAAAGGAAAATGATGGATCAAAAAATCCTCATGGGGGAATGAAAGAGAAGACACCAACTATTCGCGCATTTCTCTTTGACGCAGGTGATATTTTGTATCATCGACCGAACAAAGGAGAGAAATTTGTTGCTTTCCTTGCAGAAAGAGGATTGAGTGAAAGTGCGGGTAATCCGAGGAAAAGAAGGCGCTTGCAAACCGCAGCCTATAAGGGAGAAATGACCCGGGATGAATATCACGAAGCGCTCCTTCGTTCGTATGGGTTGAATCAGGATGAAGATATCCATCTTGGGAAAAAAGTTATCAACGAAGATGATAACGATATCCATGTTTTCGATGGAGTTGCCGGAACGCTTCGAAAATTAAAAAAGTTGGGCTTTTATCTGGGCATAATCACAGATACTTCTGTGTCCATTTCAACAAAACTGTCCTGGTTCGAAAGCGCCGGCTTCGGAAATGTTTGGGATTCCGTTGTCTCTTCGAAAGAAGTAGGGTTGAAGAAACCCCATCCAAAGATATATAAGGTGGCTCTGGATCAGTTGGGTGTAAGAGCCCAAGAAACAGTTTTCGTGGGTCATCTACCCGCTGAATTAAAAGGGGCTAAGCTCTTGGGGATCCATACAGTGGCATTCAATAAAGATACAGGAGCCAGTGCAGATGATGAGATCGAAGAATTTCATGATCTGTTGGACTTACCCTGCATCTATAAATAGGAGTGCGAAAGTTTAGTATGACGGCTAACATTGATGCCATTTTCTTTGATATGGGGTATACCCTGCGGAATTCGGTCAAAAATACCGATCCCGAACAGAGGTATCTCGGACTTAATCGCATTATCAAGCTTCTCAAGCTGGATATCTCACTCGTCGATCTGGATAAGAAACTTTCCCGGAGGGCAGCTGAATATAAGAAGTGGGCGCAAAAGACTTTGACTGAGTTGGATGAGCAGGAACTGTGGATGAAGTGGATGCTGCCCGATGTCCCGGCGAAGAAAGTCAAACAGCACGCTGCCCAATTGAATGCCTTCTGGCGGGAAATAGTTAGCACCAAAGTCATCTTTCCGGAATCCCGGGAAGTCATTCAAGAACTCTTCAAGCGCGGATACCGTATTGGATTGATAAGTAATACGACGAGCAGCAGTGAAGCTCCTCTCACAGTCAAGGAATTGGGACTGGATGATTGTGTTGAATACATAGCTCTTTCAAATGTTATTGGCAAACGAAAACCGGATCCGGAAATATTCTGGAACGCCACAAAAGCCATGCGGGTGGACCCGGGTCGATGTGCTTATATTGGAGATAAACCGAGCCGCGACGTAGCCGGCAGCAGGAATGCTGGCTTTGCCAAGGTGATCCTCATTCAATGGCCGGGAAAAGAAAATAAGAAAATCGAGGATCATAATCTACAGCCAGACCATCTTGTCAAAAATCTGAAATCCCTTCTAAAGATTTTTCCAAGCCGATATCCAACCATCAAACGAGAATGGATCCCCAGGCTTACGAAGAAAACAGAAAAATCCCAATGGAATGCTTCTCTATCCACCATGTGGATGATGGGAAGATTTGCTGACTTCGATGATTTCCAAAAAGCCGCTCATGAAATGGGTTTCCGGGGTGTGGAGCTAAATCATCAATTGGATTCCCGCTTGTTGGAAGAGAAAAAAATCCGCCTTGGATTGATCAGCGGAGTTCATGAACCTTGCCCGGCTGATGTTCCGATGAATGTATTAAAAGAGACCGACTGGTTGATCTCATCGCTCGACGAGGAAAAACGTCAGCAGGGACTTCGTATGATCAAGCGCAGCATCAACCTGGCTTATCAGTTGGGTGTTCCCCGGATTATCCTTCATGCCGGGCAAATCCAGGGGACTGGTGATCTGGAAGAAAAGATCAGAAAACTGTATCAGCATGGAAAACAAAAATCTTTGGAATACAAGCAGCTTGCTGCGAAAGCAAGAAAAATCTTGGAAAAGAAGCTTCCTCTTCACCTTGAAGCTGCGTTTAGCAGTTTATTGGAATTGGTTGAATATGCCAGACCTTATTCGGTCCAGATTGGCATTGAAAACCGCTATCATTACTTTGATATTCCCGGGATCGATGAAATGCAGACCTTGTTGAACGCTGCAGGCTCTGATCAGATCGGGTTTGTCTTTGATGTTGGGCATGCTACTGCGTTGGACCATTTGGGCTATTATAAATTTGAGGACTGGTTGGAGCGTTATTCTTCACGGATCATTGGAGTTCACATTCATGATGTGAATGGCATCGAGGATCATCTGGCTCCCGGTCTGGGGAAAGTGGATTTCAGTATCCTGGCAAAATATCTTCCTCCAGATGCGTTCCGTACACTAGAAGTCAAAGTGAACAACACTCCGGAACAAATCGTTACTGGATTGAAATTGTTGCAGGAAAAAGGAATTTTGACACAAAGCTGAGTTGTTTTCAGCATCACCTTAGTAAGGAGATTTCCTATGCCGGGATTATTTAAAAAGAAACCAAATAAATTCATTAAGTTGATTAGGGATCAAGCGGCGCTCACCCTTGAGGGTCTGGATGCCTTGAAATTGTATATGAATGATAAAGATCCCGCTGCGGCATCCCAACTGACCAAAAAAGAAAAAGAAGCCGATGAAGCCCGCAGGATCCTCATTTGTGAATTGAATAGATCCTTCATTACGCCTTTTGACCGCGAAGATATTTTTGCTTTATCGCGTACCATCGATGATGTCATTGACTATGCCTACAGCACCATGACTGAAATGGAAATATTGAAAGTCCATCCCACTTCATACCTGAAGAAAATGGCATCTTTATTAAGAGATGCAGCCAATGAGTTGCTGATGGCGGTAGATCGGATCGAACACCATCCGGTCGTCGCTAGTGATCATACTCAGCGCGCCAAGGCGCTCGAGAACCGGGTGGAGGAAACATATCGCGAAGCCATCGCGGATTTGTTCGAGGGTGTGGAAGATGTCAAGCATGTGGTGAAAATGCTCAAGTTGCGCGAAGTGTACCGTCACTTGAGCAATGCTGCTGACCGCGGGGATGAGGCTGCCAATGTCATTGCAGATATTGTTGTGAAATGTTCATAAGGTATTAGGTTCGGACTGTGTCACCTATCATTATCTCAATCATTGTCTTGGCTTTGATTTTTGACCTTCTCAATGGCATTCGCGATGCCAGTAACCTTGTGGCAACGGTCATTTCCTCCCGGGCTTTGTCTCCACGTTGGGCATTGGGATTGACAGCTGTGGCAGGGTTCTTGGGGCCTTTTATTTTTGGTGTTGCAGTTGCCACCGCGATAGGGAGTGAGATCGTTTCACCGGAGGCGGTAAACTTGGAGGTGATCATAGCTGCTTTGGCTGCGGCTATTATTTGGAATCTTCTGACTCTTCTGTTGGGATTGCCAAGCAGTTCATCCCATGCTCTTATTGGCGGCCTGCTGGGGGCAGTTTTTCTGGATACAGGTTGGGGAGCCATCGAAATTGGTGGGTTGCTAAAAATATTACTCGTGCTTTTCACATCTCCCATCATCGGGTTGGTCGTAGGTTGGCTCATTGCCCGGTTAATGGTTTTCCTTTGCCGCATAGCTAGTCCTAAGATTAATTATTTTTTTAAAAACGGGCAACTTGTGACCTCGGTTGCATTGGCTCTCAGCCATGGTGCCAATGATGCTCAGAAGACCATGGGCATCATTACCATGGCGCTGGTCACTAGCGGATACTTAAACAGCTTTGTTGTTCCAGGTTGGGTTATCCTGACCTGTGCAGGGGTGATTGCAATAGGAACTTTATTTGGCGGGCGGCGTCTGATCCGCACTCTTGGGGAGAAATTCTACAAGATCCGCCCCTTGGAGGGTTTTAGTTCCCAGTTGGCATCCTCGTTGGTTATTATGGGGAGCTCTCTTTTTGGGGGACCGGTGAGTACTACCCAGGTGGTGAGTGGTTCCATCATGGGTGTGGGCGCGGCCGATAGGGTAAAGAAAGTACGATGGGCAGTTGCTGGGGATATCCTGGTTGCGTGGTTTTTGACCATCCCGGCTACCGGATTACTGGCTGCAGGGATTTATTGGATTGTCATCCAGTTCATCAAGTAAAAGAATTTACTACGAAAGGTTGGATCATCATCTCATGGCAATCTCCGAAAACTACGATATAGTTTTTATCGGGAATTACACCAAAGACACCATTGTTTCACCCCAGGGAACGCTTTACGTTGACGGTGGAGCTGTCAACTATGCAGCGCACGCAGCGGTTCGATTGGGGTTCAAAGTTGCTGTCGTCACCCGGCTTTCCAAGGAAGATGATCGGATGATCCATAAATTGACGGAAAGCGGTGTGGACTGTTTTCCGGAATACACCCCCAGTTCCACTGACATGCGCTTGGAATATCCTACACTTAATCCTGATGTGCGAAACTTGTTCGTCACCGGTACGGCAGGCACGATAAC
>Ga0105152_10000026_pt1 | contig 31024 bp, 17 predicted proteins | sample LakBais05cmmetaG_FD_81534 | JGI IMG/M metagenome (GOLD analysis project Ga0105152, IMG submission 81534) | Lake sediment microbial communities from Lake Baikal, Russia to study Microbial Dark Matter (Phase II) - Lake Baikal sediment 0-5 cm | ecosystem: Environmental > Aquatic > Freshwater >...
ATCCAGTATTGACCCAAATCCAGTTATGGCAGTGGCGGCGATTGGGCTCACTCCAATATCTCCAACAATTGAGGTGGTTCCAGTGGTTGTGATTCCTGATTTTGCTAAAATCACGAAATTGCCGGCCGACCCAAGGTCTACTGGCGCTTGAGCTGCCATCGCTGATAGTGCCGGCATCAGGCTGAAGCTCGGCACCAGTACCAGTGCAAACAAAATACTAAAAATTTTCTTTTTCACTTTTTTCCCTTTTTAGTTTTTAACCTTTGGAGAATCCTATCGGTATATGTTGAATATATACCTTTTATCCCGGGGCAGTAAGCCCCTTAGTAGTATATGGGACAGGTATTTTAGTGCTGGTCGCCTAATCTAATCGATGGTAACTAATAATATTTGACAAGGGGGGGGTAGAGGGGTAAAATGGTAGCCGGAAGGCGCACTAAAATAATAATTAATGCTACACTAAAGTCTACCAAGAAGGTGTCCCACGATGGTAGTCAAAAAACACGAACTTAATAATCTGAGGGTCCTGCTGATTGGCTTCAGTCCGATTATTCGGGCGGGCTTACAGGCTATCCTGGCTAAAGACCAGGGAATCGAAGTGATGGGAGATTCTGCAGATGGACGTGAAGCTCTTCCGCAGTTGAAACAGCACTATGCCCAGGGGCGGCCCATAGACGTGGTGTTGACCGAAACGCGGCCCAGGACTTTGGATGGCGTGCAGGCGACGAGGCTGATCAAGGACGAATTCTTAGGGGTCTCGGTCCTGGTACTGACGGAGTTCGACAACGATTCCAATGTCATTGACGCCATCCAGGCGGGCGCGGGGGGGTACATCTTTCTCAAGGACATGACACCTGAAACGTTGCTGCAGAGTATCCATCAAGTGGGCAAGGGCGGGGCGCAGATGAAGACGGAATTGCTGCGCAAGGCCGTGGACGACCTGATTCAAAACGGGCGGATGACGCTTGCCGAGCGCACGGCTGAGGCTGCTCACCTCACCCCCAGGGAGGTCGATGTGCTCAGGCTCATGGGGAGTGGAGACACGAACAAGGCAATCGCCGGAACTCTCTGCATCACCTTGGACACTGCCAAGAAACACGTCGGAAACGTTATCGGCAAGCTGCAGGCACGTAGCCGCACCCATGCGGCGATTATTGCGGCCCAGGCAGGCATCGTGGGCAATCCTATCGCTGCTATTGTTGAAGCCCAACCTGAGCCGGGGTCAGTTGCCTGAGGGTCAGGCTGGGATGATTTGTAACGGTAACCGGCCCGGGAAAGTGGGCTGCACTCCATTGATTCGACAGATATGCTGGGGAGAGTGCGGCGGGGTGATTCCTTATCCGGGTTAATATTCAGTAGCTCCTCAAACTCATTCGGTGGCAGCTAACCAAGCGCCGAAGTATTCACCACATAACAATTTAGCGGTTTGTAACGCTTCCCACGTCAGCATATCCTTCGGCTTTCCCGAAGGCGTTGGCTTCTTGGGCCATCCTTCCCGTTCGAGCCGTTAGTTAATTTGGTCGGACGGGCAGTCGAGCGCAGCCTGACGTTGTATCTGGAGGCCTGTACTCCTCGTACCGAGAAGCCGGATACTGATTTTGTTTGGATTCCCCTGTCAGAAGCAGCAAAAGGCACCCCGTATACGCAGGAGTATCTGAGTTTGTTGGCGCGTACCGGCCGGCTTGAAGCGATCAAGAAGGGGCGGGTATGGTATACAACATCTAACGCAGTCGAAGGATATCGCAATTCACTTTAGCCTAAAAGATATAAAACAGAACTTGCGTTCTAGTTGTTTCCGTGCTAGAATCCACTCGCTGATTATCCAACTTTAGCTCGCCGGGCCCCAATCTATCTCAAACCGCCGGGTCAGGCACAATCAGCAGCCCGTAGGTCTGTAATGTGCGACGTAAGATTGCAGCTCATAACCCGGAGGTCCTTGGTTCGAATCCAAGCCCCGCTACTAATACCACCCGAAAGGGTGGTTTTTTATTACGGTTACAGGATATTGGTTCATAACCCTTGGGTCGGTGGTTCGAATCCACTCCCCGCTACCTAAAAGAGACACTCGAAAGAGTGTCTATCCTACTGGTTTAAATCCCTCGTGCTGTAATGTATATAGTGCATCCTCAACGTACTAAAAAAGTTTGATATACAATTATCCTATACAGTTCAGCAAACTTGGTTGATTCGTCCTATTGGGCGGTATTGAGAAACGGATATATATATATATATTTCAGTTTCCTCCCGGGTAGCTTCAACGCAGAAGGCATCGATGGGATCTGCGCCTAATATCTTGCAGTGAAAAACGCAGTCCTACCACATGAATTAAATCAACATAAGCCCCTGCCCAAACCTCAGGAATCTTTATTAATAGGATAAAATAACTACAGAAGGATCTTTCCCAAGGGTCAAATACTAAGCTCTCCATAAATCACAGACTCAAGTATCAGTGCCCACAAACACCAAGCATGAAGATCAAACCTAGATGGTTCCAGTTTAGAAAGAACGCAAATTCCCAGGATGGGTCTCTTGTCACCAACCGCAACCTGGAGCTGTCCTTGCTTTATAACCTGATGCAGATCTCAGGAAGAACATCAGAAATGGAAGTCCTTCTGAGGACTTCATTTGAATCGGATCCTGGAGGCTGCCAACTGCACGATCGGTGTGATCCATTTTACCGACCCAACAGACCAGAGGTTGAGGATCGCGATCAGCGAGCAGTTCTCAGATGAGTTCCGTAATTATTTAGTTATTTCTGGATTTTCTGACAACCTGTGGACGCGAGCCTTTCTCGAGCAGGAGATGGTGCAGGTGAGAAATGTGCCTGACAGTTCCTCGCCTGAGAACCCCAACCCAAACAGAAAGTATTGGGTGTACCTTGGTATCCCCATCCGCAGTAAAAATAAAACAATTGGTGTTCTCAGTTTGATTAGCCAATCTGACCGAATCCTGAGTCCATGGGTTACCCAGATGTTGACCTCAGCCACCAATGTATTAGGCTTGACCGTGGAGAATTTTTACTTCCGAAAACATGCTGAGGATGTCGTGATCCTGACTGAAAGACAGCGCCTCGCTCGCAACCTGCACGATTCAGTATCCCAATCTCTGTACGCGCTGGTGATATCCGCAGATGTGAGCGAAAAACTCTTGAGGATTAAAGATTTTCCCGGGCTGCGCCAGCAGCTTCGAGATCTTGGTAAGGTAGCCTTGCAGGGTTTAAAAGAAATGCGGTTGATGCTGTATGAGTTCCGTCCTGCTTCGCTGGAAGCCGGGGGTCTGGTGAAAGGCCTGGAACTGCGGCTAAACACAGTTGAAAGTCGGGCGGGTATCAATACGACCCTTTCGGTGGATGGGGAGTATGACCTCCCCCCACAAATGGAACAGGAGATCTACCAGATCGCCGTTGAGAGCCTCAATAACACTCTCAAGCACGCCGAGGCATCGGAGGTTTCAGTTGAGCTTCATAAAGATACCGATAAGATTTACCTTGAGGTCAAAGATAACGGCCTCGGTTTCGACCAATCCACCTCCCAGACCTCCGGCGGCATGGGGATGGACAGCATGCGGGAAAGAGCACGGATCCTGGGTGGTAAATTCACGATCTTCTCTGTACCCGGAAAAGGTACAATGATTCAGCTTGAAGCGCCGCTCACACGCGCTGATGTACTAAAGGAGTAATATGCCACAAAGGCAAATTCGTGTTTTGGTTGTGGATGATCATCCGATCGTCAGGCGCGGCTTAAGTATCGAAATCAACCTGGACCCAGAGATGCGGGTCCTCGCTGAAGCTGCTGACGGGGTTGAGGCTGTGAAGCTAGCACGCTTGCTGCAACCTGATGTGATCCTGATGGATGCAGTCATGCCCCATAAAAATGGGATCGATGCGACTGCGGATATCCTGCGCGAGAATCCACTTGCCAAGGTCTTAATCCTCACCAGTTTCACAGAGGATGAGCGCATGTTAACAGCGATAAAAGCTGGCGCGCTCGGTTATATTTTAAAAGACCGCCATCCTGAGGAAGTCCTGCAAGCGATCAGGGATACGTATGATGGAAAACCCTACCTCAACCCGACAACGGCGCGGCGTTTGCTACAAACGCTGCCCAGAACAGAAAACACCACTTCGGTCGAAAGTCTGACCAATCGGGAAATGGAAGTACTGCGCAGAGTGGCACAAGGCAAACCAAACAAAGAAATCGCTAGCGAGATCTGCGTACAGGATGCAACCGTGCGAGTTCATGTGAGTAACATATTGGGCAAGTTAAACCTGGCCAATCGCTCCCAGCTTGTTCTCTATGCAATCAAGATGGGATTAGTTAACAAGGACGAATCAAATACCCAAGTTAATGCTTAGCTAGAGATTCTCAAAATGGTAAGACTGGTTCTGTGGATCTTTGCGACAAGTGGTCTTGCGGATCTTGATCTATCTTTACTTCAGCTTATTCCACCTGAAATTTTTAAACTCGCATGGAAGAATTGGTATAACCCGATAAACATTTGTTTACTTCGACGTAAACATTCACTTACCTGAGATTTAGATAATCCTCCATTGAATGGCCGGCTGGATTTCGTTATGATGAATGGTAAAGAAATCCTCAAAATGTGCGATTCTGTCACATCCAGATTCACCCATTTGAACCATATATAAGGAGAAGACATGACCCAAGAAAATGAACCAAAGATCGTATCCCGTCGAACCTTTCTAAAGAAGGCTGCAGCGGTTAGCGTTGGTACGGCCGCTGTTGGTGTCCTGGCTGGTTGTGCTCCTAAAACACTCCAGGAAACGGAAGCACCTACAACCTCCCTTACAGAGGAAATCAAGTGGGACAAGGAAGTCGATGTTGTAGTTGTTGGCTCCGGAACCGGAATATTTGCAGCGCTATCTGCTAAAAATGCCGGGGCAGAATCTGTGCTCGTCATTGAGAAGAATGTCGCCTTCGGAGGAACCTCAGCAATGTCAGGTGGGGGTTTCTGGCTTCCAATGAATTTTCGGATGAAGGAAGAGGGGATTGAAGATAACCGCGAAGACGCGATTAAGTACTTGAAAACGGTAAGCGACGGTCAATCAGAAGATGTTTTAATCAATGCTTACATCGACAATGCCAACAAATTCGCCGAATGGGTTCGCGACACCTTTGGTTATAAATGGTTGCTTAATATGGAAGCCGCAGGAAATAAATCCTACGGGGATTATTATGAAGAACCAGGGTTCCGACCTTATGGGCGCACAATCTACCTCACCAAAGAGGGCAAATGGGAATATGGTGCCGGGGCTTGGCAGGCATTGAAAACCGCCGCTGAAGGACTAGGAATCGAGATCATGCTGGAAACTGCTGGCAAGGGACTGATAACTAATGCTGGAGGTGAGGTTATTGGTATTCGATCGGAAGGCTCAGCAGGTCCTTTGTCCATTAAAGCCAAGAAAGGTGTTGTTCTTGGTACCGGTGGATTTGATTTCAACAAGGAAATGAGAACGACATACCTGCGTGGTCCAATTATCGGCAGCCTCGCTGTTCGGACCAATACAGGAGATGGTCAAATCATGGGTATGAAACTTGGCGCTGATCTGCGCAATATGCAGAACTTATTTGGTCTTCCATTCTTCCCGCTTGACGAGGAGAAGTTACAAGGTGAGTCCGACCCGAATACCTACCGTGGTAAACCAGGTATGATTGTTGTAAACAAGTACGGTGAGCGTATCGGTAACGAAGCAGCAGCCTACCATGTTTTCAATCGCGCGTTTTGGTTTTGGGATACTGGTAAATTCGAATGGCGCAACATGCCGGCCTACTTTATCGCTGACTCCCTTTTTGCGCAGAACTGGTTCTTCCCGGGTAGCAATTATCAGCAGGGTGTCGTTCCGGAGTGGATGGTAAAAGCTGATACGATCGAAGAATTATGCGATAAATTAGGGATTGACAAAGCCGGCCTCAAAACCACTTTGGATGTCTTCAACCCGAATGCTGCTGAGGGTAAGGACCCAGTATGGCACCGTGGTGAATACCAGTTCGATTTGAATACAAGCGTGAATCCATACCTCACGCAACTTAAGAATCCCTGCCTTGCACCGATTAAAATTGGACCGTTTTACGGATGTGCCTATGGTCCCGGATCGTTCGGTACAAACGGCGGCCTGCGCATCAATGAGAATGCACAGGTGATGGATCTCAATGGCAATCCCATCCCCCGTCTCTATGCTGTAGGTAACACCTCGGGTTCAGTCATGGGTGCTGCCTATCCCGGCGGTGGTTCCTGCCTCGGTTCCGGTAGCGTGTTTGGATGGCTTGCCGGTAAGCACGTTGTAGGTCTGGAATCTCTCTGAGTTTCACTTTTTTTGGCTGGGATTGAAAAACTCACTCAATCCCAGCCCTTTCTTAAAAGTAACTGGTATTTTACCAAGATAGAGGTAATAAATCCGTAGTTTTTAACTTTTATAAACTAGAGTTTAGTGTTTCAATTCATTTCCCCATTACACATTCGAGATACTCAGAAATAAATGTTTCAATTAATGAAGTTCAGATCTTCAGGTCGCCTATCCTTGCTTCACTGTTTGGTGCAGCAAAGGCGCAAATCAGGTACCAAACAGTGGAAAATATGGATATGGTGGACATTTTAGGCTCCAAATATTGGAAATAACAGACGCTGTACCACCATATATACGATATAGAAAGCTCGGTTTACCTCTTCGAATCAGTAGGTTGCGCGTTCGAGCCGCGCCGGGAAGCCTTATACACCTAACGATTAGGTGAGTGTTTGAGAACAAAAACAATATATTAAAAAGTACTTGACGAACCCAGGTAAAGAGGCTACTATACGCACATCGATCAACTACCGCTGCGTGCCGGGCAAGCAAGAACCAGCGTTCGTTGGTTTGGCTGATTTACAAAAGACCCGCTACACAAATAGCACGGATTCAGGATATTAGCTCATAACCCGGAGGTCCTTGGTTCGAATCCAAGCCCCGCTACCTTTATAAAGGCACTCGCAAGAGTGTCTTTTCGTTTATTAGACTTGAATCGAGTATCATCGAGGTATGGTATTTTACCCTTAAGAGGGCGCTACGCGAGCCCCTATTTGCCTGCTTGGTGGCGTCCGAATGTAGATGGCGCCTGGTCGGGCAACCGGCTAGGGCTGCACGCAAAGCTGGGTGCGATCTGCGCGCTCCTCTCTTAATCAGCCATGCTAACCGGCGGTTGAACAAAAGCGTTTGCTAATCTGACTTATATATTAAAGATGTTATAATATTTGAACTGAATAATCTTAGATAGTAAAGGTTAATTTGGGTAAATATTGGAGTTTGTAAAAGAGGTAAGGTTGAGTACTTTCCTCTGGGCGATTCCAAGAGAAAATGTAAAAAACATTGTTAAACATGTGATACTTGAGTTAAGCCGTTTTAATCCAGACGGAATACCCAGAGTTGAATTATACAAAAAAATAAATCTTTCACAGACCGCAATTACTGTGATCATTAATAACCTTCAGGATATTGGTTTTATCAATGAAGTTGAAGGCCGATACCCATCAGGTAGAAAGCCGATCGTGCTAAAGAATAGTAATGCACAAATGGCATCCAAACGGTTGCGTATTTCTCCTGAGCTTTTAGGCAGGGGCTTTTCCGGGATGGGAGTAATGGTTCAGGCACTTTCACTGGTGTTTCATAAACAGAAAAGAAGGGAGGTGCGTTTAGAATAAATTAGTATATGTGAATTAACCAAATGTAGTAAAGACAATGTTTCAAAAGGAGAGAAAAATGGCCAAGAAGTTTTTCCCACTAATCAGTATTATCTTAATCGCCGCACTCGCACTTGCAGGATGCAAAACTTCTACTACCGCAGGTGGAGAAGTATACTACCTGAATTTCAAGCCGGAAGTAGCCGAGCTTTACCAGACGATCGCTGACGCATACAAAGCGGAAACGGGTGTTACTTTGAAAGTTGTAACGGCCGCATCAGGAACTTACGAGCAAACGTTAAAGTCGGAAGTTGCCAAGGCAGATGCACCTGTTTTGTTCCAAATCAATGGCCCTGTAGGCTATGCAGCCTGGAAAGATTACTGTGCAGATCTAAAAGACACCGAACTGTATAAACATCTTTCCGATAAGACCATGGCTGTTACTGAGGGTGATGGCGTATATGGTATCCCGTATGTTGTTGAAGGCTACGGTATCATTTACAACAATGCCATCATGGCCAAGTATTTTGCTTTGGCTGGAGCCAAGGCAACATCCATGGATGAAATCAACAGTTTTGCAACACTGAAAGAAGTTGTAGAAGACATGACCGCAAAGAAAGCCGAATTGGGTATTGAAGGCGTGTTTTCTTCTACTTCCCTTAAGCCTGGCGAAGACTGGCGCTGGCAGACACATCTTGCCAATATTCCTGTTTTTTACGAGTGGAGGGATAACAACATCAGTATAGCGAGTGATGCGACCAAGGAATTCAAATTCCAGTATTCAGATAACTTCAAGAATATCTTTGATCTTTATCTGAACAACTCGGTTACCGCGCCGGAGTTACTTGGCAGTAAAAGCGTGGATGATTCCATGGCGGAGTTTGCATTGGGCAAGTCTGCCATGGTTCAGAATGGTAACTGGGCATGGGGTCAGATTTCAGGTGTTGAAGGCAACACGGTCAAAGCAGAAGATGTTAAATTCCTGCCGATTTATACCGGCATGCCGGGTGAAGAAAATCAGTCCATCAGCGTTGGTACCGAGAACTTCTTCGCCATTAATTCGCAAGTATCACCTGAAAAACAGAAACTCGCTGCAGATTTCATCTATTGGTTGTATAGCAGTAAAACAGGAAAAGCTTTCGTTACCAATGATCTGAAGTTTATTGCTCCATTCGACACATTTGCCGAAAACGAAAAACCATCAGATCCACTGGCAAAAAGCCTGCTTAGTTATATGGCCAATACTGATCTATACAATGTGGCCTGGAATTTTATCAAGTTCCCAAGCCAGAACTTCAAGAACAATTTTGGCGCTGCGTTGCTGCAGTATGCACAAGGTACCATGCCGTGGGATGACGTAAAACAGTTGGTTGTTGACCAGTGGAAGGCTGAGTACGGTAAATAAGTTTTAGATTTGGTTAATATGCTCACCCCGCACAAGTAATGGTGCGGGGTGACGTATAATTGCAACGTATTCATTATTTTCAAAGCAGGAGAATTATCATGCAAAAAATGCCAAAAAAATATTATGCGTTTTTTACCCTGCCGACGATACTCGCATTCGTAATTTCATTTTTAATACCGTTCCTACTTGGCATATATCTTTCATTCACCGAATTCACAACTGTGACAAATTCTCGTTGGGTGGGAGTGAGTAATTATATTCGCGCTTTTACGGATGATAAAGATTTTCTGAATGCTACGATATTTACGGTGAAGTTTGCCCTGGTTTCTATTGTGTTGATCAATGTTTTCGCTTTTTCGCTTGCACTTCTTCTCACTCGCAAGTTAAAGGGCACTAATATTTTCCGCACTGTATTCTTTATGCCAAACCTCATTGGTGGCATTGTTCTTGGTTATATCTGGCAGCTGATTATCAATGGGATTCTCATTAATTTTGGTGTCGATATTACCTTCAGCGCTGATTATGGTTTTTGGGGTTTAGTCGTTCTGATGAATTGGCAAATGGTAGGGTACATGATGATCATTTATATTGCCGGTATTCAGGGTATCTCCCCTGAACTGATAGAAGCTGCCCAAATTGATGGTGCTAACTCCTGGCAAATCTTAAAAAGCATAACCATCCCAACGGTCATGCCGGCAGTTACAATTTGTACCTTCCTTACCGTAACCAATTCATTCAAACTCTTTGATCAGAACCTTGCCCTTACTGCAGGCGCCCCAGCCAGAGCATCATCAATGCTCGCACTGGATATTTTCAATACTTTTTATGGACGCAACAATTATGAAGGTGTAGGCCAGGCGAAGGCTGTGATGTTCTTCATTTTTGTTACCCTGATCGTGCTATTACAGTTACGTCTTACCAGAAAGAGGGAGATAGAGAGCTGATGAAAATCATAAAACGCCTTCAGGATAATGTCACTTTCATATTTTTGTTTATTCTGGCTATACTATACCTAACTCCGATCCTTTTAGTGCTAATGAATTCCTTCAAGGGAAGATTTTTTATTTCTGACACGCCCTTTGCTCTACCCAATATTGAGACGTTTGTAGGAATAAATAATTATTTTTCCGGTATCGCAAAGACCGGGTTTATTCAGGCTTTCGGGTATTCACTGTTTATTACTGTTTTCTCTGTGGCTACAATCGTGCTTTTTACATCAATGATGGCATGGTGCATTACTCGTGTAAAATCAATAATCAGTTCATTGCTTTATTACCTTATTGTTTTTTCCATGATTGTTCCTTTCCAAATGGTGATGTTTACCATGTCGAAAATGGCAAATATCATGCATTTGGATAATCCGGTTGGTATTATTGTGCTTTACCTTGGATTTGGTGCCGGATTATCAGTCTTTATATTCAGTGGATTTGTAAAAGGCATCCCGCATGAAATAGAGGAAGCTGCAGCGATTGACGGTTGCAGCCCGATACAGACATTCTTTTTAGTTGTATTTCCAATTCTCAAACCGATTTCTATTACAGTTGCAATATTAAATACCATGTGGATTTGGAATGATTATCTTCTTCCATATCTGGTGATTGGTAGCAACTATAAAACGATCCCTATTGCCGTACAGTACTTGCAGGGGGGCTATGGCAGTCGTGATATGGGTGCTATGATGGCAATGCTTGTGCTTGCCATTGTGCCCATTGTGATTTTCTATTTGACTTTGCAAAAATATATTATTAAAGGTGTGGTTGCCGGAGCTGTTAAGGGTTAACTACTAAATACTATAGAGAATTCTCATTGAAGTTAACCATATTACTTCGGTCGAAGCTCCTCGATAAAAGACGTATCGCGCCATGCGAATGAAGAGGAACTGCTCATATAGATTACATATTTTCGATCCGGTGTGACAATGGGACTGATGCAATAAGGGATATTCTCAACCCGCTGCGGTTCCGTCCAGCCGGAGTCTTGTGCATAGGTGATAAACAAGTAGGCGGAGCTGTATCCGTCGGCCAGCCGCGAGAACAATAGGTAGCTTTCATCCGGGGCAATATTGGGCGTGAGCTCCATATCATCAGAATTAATCGGTACATCGAGCAGGATGGGGTCGGTATACGCACCGTCAATGTATTGGGAAAGGTAGATGTCTGGATAGCCGCTGGTTTTCGCGGAAAAATAAAGGTTGTAATTCGATGCGACAGAAATAGTCCAGTGGAGGGATAGTGCGTTGATCGATGCAGGCAGCGGCTGCGGGGTTCCCCAACCATTGTCTTCTTTCTCCATCATCCAGATGTTTTCCTTGCCTGGATTGGGCGACCCCGGGATCACCTGTTCGGAGATGAAATAGAGCCTCTTGCCATCCGGCGAAATGAAGGGATCACGGTAGGAAGTCATCTCACTGGCAAAATCGATGATGGCTGGATCCGTCCATGAATTGTTTTCGTAGCGGCTGGTGTAGATCTTGGCAAATGCGTAATCGCCTGCCCAGTAAGCAACCTTTCCATCGGGAGTGAAAGTCGGCGAGGAATGGAAATCACCACCGCCGAATCCTTGCCCAAAGCGGACGGGTTCGGAGCCCGGCAAGGTTTGACCCAGCCATGGGTTTTGGAGCGTGATAACCGGCGCTGTCGCTTGCGGGGTGACCAGTGCAGGTGAACAGGCGGTAAGAACTAGCAAGACTAACAGCATGAAAGCCGTCTTCATAAAATCCTCCTCAACTTATTGATATAAATATATGTGATTTTATATGATTTTTCTTAAAATATATCTTGATGTGTCAAAGTGGTAACAACATGACGTTTATAGAACGTATCATTAAAATGAACAACCTGTGATAAACTATCGAGCGCTGGTACCCATCTCAGTATTGATACACGACAACGATTAATTATTTTTAAATTCAAAGGCGTCTTATGTGTGGAATATTTGGGATTGTTACGGAAAAAGAACAAGCTCTGGGTCCGATCCTGATCGAGGCGGCCCGGCGACTCACCTATCGCGGGTATGACTCGGTCGGGGCGGCGACTATCAGCGGTGCCCGCATCGACCTGCGCAAGGATACGGGCAGGGTGGATGATGTCGCCCGGAAATACAATATCGCCGAAATGACCGGCCAGCGCGGAATCACACAGTTGCGCTGGGCGACATTTGGTGAGCCGTCAATGGTCAACTCGCAACCGCACCTCGATTCGGACGGTGACATGGTCGGTGCGCATAACGGCAATGTGGTCAATAACGTCGAACTGCGTGAGCAGTTCATGGCAGAAGGCATGACCGTCCGCTCGCAAAACGATGGTGAGTCCTGCGTTCATGCTGTGGAACGGTATATTGATAAGGGAAAAGATTTCATTGAAGCTATTCGGCTGGCATACGGTGACTTGGAGGGCGATTATGCATTTGTCATTGGCCGTATCAACGACGATAAACTGTATGCCATCAAAAAAGGATCCGGCCTGGTGGTGGGCATCGGCGATGGTTTCACCTGTGTATCTTCAGACTTGCCTTCCATTCTCCCGCTGACGCGCGAGGTCATCCGCCTGGAAGACGGTGAGATTGTCACATTATGGGCAGACAGGGTGGAACTGCATTCGGTTAAGGACGGCAGCCTTATTCAGCGAGCTTCCGAGACCGTTACCGAGGTGATGAGTGCAGTTCAGAAGGGTGGCTTTGCGCATTTTATGCTCAAAGAGATCCACGAACAACCCCAGGTTGCCCGCGAGCTGCTGCATCGGCTGGAAAGTACAACGGATGTTCAAACCATCCTGGATGGGATCAATTCCGCACGCCATGCGTACTTCATCGGATGCGGAACCAGCTATCACGCCTGTCTGGCAGGAGCGGTGTATTTTGCCCAGTTGGCCGGAAAAGCTGTCACCCCTATACTGGCGCCTCAGTTCATCCCGCAATACCTGCCAACCATTAGCAGTGATGATGTTGGCATCTTCGTCAGCCAGTCCGGTGAGACGAAGGATGTGCTCAATGCGCTGCAGGCAGCCCGGGCAGCCGGTATGACCTGTTTCGGTTTGGCCAACGTCATCGGTTCCACCCTCACGCGTAAAACTTCCGCCTGGCTGCCCCTGTGTTGTGGCTACGAGATCAGTGTCCCTGCCACCAAAACCTTTACCAACCAGGTGATTACATTCCTTTATCTGGCAACCTGGCTTGGTGGACGCGATGTCAAACAACTTGACCAGTTGCCCGAATTGATGGAACACACCATCGAAATGACCGACCCCAAGGTTGAGTCAATCGTTCCTTTAATAAATACATGGAATGATCTTTACTGTCTTGGATACGGTGCAACCTACCCGATCGCACTGGAAGGCGCGCTCAAACTTAAGGAGATCACTTACGCTCACTGTGAAGGAATGCTTTCGACAGAGTTCAAACACGGACCGCTTTCTGCAGTAATGCAGGATTTTCCAATCCTCTTCGCAGCCGGGCCGGAGGATGTGCCATTGATCGTGAGCGGGATCAATGAGGTTACCTGCCGCGGTGGCAGGGCAATCGTTATCGGTGAGGCGGATGACCGCCTGAAGGCCAACGCCAGCAATATCATCACCATTCCCAAGTCAATTCCGGTCTTTGCGTCGCTACTGGCTGTGATCCCTCTGCAACTGCTGTCGTATCATATGGCAGTCGCCAGGGGCTACGATCCTGACTTCCCGCGCAATCTGAGTAAAACCCTCACGGTCGATTAGGGACTCTCAATCTGTATAGGAGCTCGTCTCCGGATGTCAAGAGAGTGCCCACGTCTCATCGACGCGGGTGTGAAGATAATTGGTTTAATGGTCGGATAATTCACAATGTTATAATCAGCTCCATTCGCTATGAAATCGGGCAGCATAATTTTTGCGATAAAGGATCACCCATGAAAACCATGCCCCCCCCTTATGAACAAAAACGTTGGAGTCTCGATGAACTGTTCCCGGCTGTTAACAGCCCGGCGATCGAAACTGCCTTCAATCAAGCGGAAAAGATGGTAAAGCAGTTTGAGACCATACGCATTGAATTAAACGACACCATCTCCAGCGACGGGTTTCTGTCGATCATCCATGACCTTGAAGCGATCACCGAACTGCGTAACAAGATCAGTGGCTACGCCCAAATGAAATTTACTGAAAACACCCAGGACCAGGAAGTGACTGCCCTGCTGGCCAGAGCGGACCAGTTCTCAGCCGAGATTGAAAACCGTACCCTGTTCTTCTCGTTGTGGTGGAAAAATCTGGGGGATGATGTGGCAAGCCATTTGTTGGCTGCCAGCGGTGATTATCGCCACTGGTTGGTTGCCCTGCGCCAGTTCAAACCGCACACCCTGACGGAAGCGGAAGAGAAGATCGTGAATACCAAGAATGTCACCGGTGTGAATTCCGTGGTGACCCTCTACAATGCCATTACGAACCGCTATGTGTTCAAAGTGGAAGTGGATGGTGAAGTAAAAGAATTAACCCGTGGCGGGGTCATGGCGCAGGTGCGCAAACCCGATGCCAACTTGCGGGCTCGAGCGTACCAGGAACTGTACCGTACTTACGGTAACGATGGACCCATACTCGGCCAGATGTATCAGACCCTGGTGCGCGACTGGCGCAACGAGCAGGTTGATCTGCGTAAATATAATAAACCGATTTCCGCCCGCAACCTGGCGAACGACCTGCCGGACGAGGTGGTGGATACCCTGTTGGATGTGACCGAGGAGAATAATGCTGTTTTCCAGCGTTTCTTCAGATTAAAAGCCAAACGCCTTGGGATGGATAAACTGCGAAGGTATGATATCTATGCCCCGGTCGCCGGGTCTGATAAGAAGTATCCATATGCTGAAGCTGCTGATAAGGTGCTGGATTCATTCAGGGAGTTTGAACCACGCTTTGGCAAGCTGGCACGCCGGATCTTCGCCGAAGATCATCTGGACAGCGAAGTGCGCAAGGGTAAACAGGATGGTGCCTATTGCGAAACGCTCTCCCCGCGCCTAACTCCATGGGTCAAGCTGAATTATCAAAGCGGTGCAGAAGATGTAACCGTTATGGCGCATGAATTGGGGCATGCCATCCACTCCCTGCTGGCTAACCAGCACAGCCTGTTTACCCAGCATTCCTGTTTACCGCTGGCCGAGACCGCTTCTACCTTTGGTGAGATGATGCTGGTGGATCGCTTGCTGGACGAAGAAACCGACAAGGATATGCAGCGCGATCTACTTTTCCGCCAGGTGGACGGGGCGTACGCCACCATTTTACGACAGACATTCTTTGCTCTTTTCGAAAAGCAAGCTCACGACATGGTGATCGATGGCGCATCGGTGGACGACCTTTCCAAGGCGTATTTCGAGACATTGAGACAGCAATTTGGGGATGCCGTGGATATCAGCGAGGAGTTCCGCTGGGAGTGGGTCTCGATCCCGCATATCTATGCCGTGCCGTTCTATGTGTACGCCTATGCGTTTGGACAGCTGCTCGTGTTATCCCTCTACCGGCAGTACAAACTTGAAGGTGAAAGCTTCAAACCGCGCTACATCCATTTACTTTCTACCGGTGGCTCAGAAGCACCGATGAAGATCCTGGATGCTGCGGGAGTGGACGTACGAAAATCGGCCTTCTGGCAGGGCGGGTTCGATGTGATAAATGACCTAGTTAAACGCCTGGAAACGCTTTAGCTGACAATTTAAATAACTACAGGGATATCTTTAACGTGTCGCAAAATATTCACGGTATCCAATAAAAAGTTTCAGGGGTTTGGATTCAATCCAAACCCCTGAAACTTTACCAGATGCATAATTGTTTGTGGTCCTTCTATGCTTTAATGTATTCATAAATTTATTACGTTTCTGAAGCAAACAGTAGAAACGAATCCTACGGTCCGTTTGCTTTTAGCATATTTTCATAAGTTCCATATCCACGCGCCAACTCTATGAATTCCTGTTTCGTACCATTGTTGTGACCTTCGGGTTAATCTATTCAAGGTAACAAGGTGAAACAAATGAGTGAAAAACCGTTAACCAACAAAGCTAACCAGATCATCCATAGTATCAACACCAGCCATCCACTTTTCTGGCATGGCAGTCGTGAACCGCGTCTCTTCTCTGATGAAGACCTTTCCTCTAAGTTACGGGATTGTTCACAACCTGTCATTCTTTTTCGCAATAAGGATCAACTTGGCATCTCGACCGAACTGGCTTTATCAACAGCACAAAGTGATTGGGAAGTGCTTGCATTTGCCCTGCCCTTCTCACCAGAATCTTTCGGCGATCCCGATTTCTGCATAACGTATGGAGTGAAATATCCACTTTACGGTGGGGCAATGGCTAATGGCATCGCCTCAACCGATTTCGTGATTGCCCTTGGACAGGCAGGGTTTATGGGCTCATTTGGGGCAGGAGGCCTACCCCCCCGCGAAATCGAATCTGCGATAATCAAGATAAAAGGCTCTCTCGCAGACAAGCCCTATGCATTTAATCTCATCCACAGTCCCTTTGAGCCCCTACTGGAAGAACGCGCTATTGAACTTTACTTGAAACACGGTATTCGGGTGGTCGAATCCTCGGCATATCTGACCCTTACCGCCAATCTGGTGAGATATCGGGTCGCTGGGCTGACGCAAGCGCCTGACGGTAGTATTCAAATCGGCAACAAAATCATCGCCAAGCTCTCGCGCAAGGAAGTAGCCAGTAAATTCCTCCAGCCACCGACAGATGAGATTCTCTCACAGTTGGTTTCTCTGGGCAAAATAACTGAAGAGCAAGCCCGGCTTGCTCACCTTGTCCCCATGGCGGATGATATTACGGTCGAGGCGGATTCCGGCGGGCACACGGATAATCGTCCGCTGATCGGTATGCTGCCGGCAATCATTAAATTGCGTGATAACCTTCAAGCGAAACACCAGTTCGCCCAACCCGTACGCATCGGTGCTGCGGGCGGGATCGCCACACCTGCATCAGCCCTGGCAGCATTTATGATGGGCGCTGCTTACGTGGCCACAGGCTCTGTTAATCAATCCTGCATTGAGGCTGCCACTTCGGAACACACGAAAAAACTGCTCGCCCAAATGGAAATGACCGATACTGCAATGGCACCGGCCAGTGATATGTTTGAAATGGGCGTGAAGGTCCAGGTGCTCAAACGCGGGACAATGTTTGCCATGCGGGCACAAAAGCTGTACGAGCTTTACCAGAGATATGAATCCATTGATGAAATCCCTGTCCAGGAAAGAGAGAAGCTGGAAACCACTGTTTTCATGCAAAACCTTGATACGATCTGGGATGAATGTGTAAAGTTCTTTACAGAAAGGGATCCCAGACAGATCGAAAGAGCCTCCCAAAAACCAAAAGACAAGATGGCATTGATCTTCCGTTGGTATCTTGGTCTTTCTTCCAACTGGTCAAACACAGGTGTAAAAGGGCGTGAAATGGATTACCAGATCTGGTGTGGACCTGCGATGGGTGCATTCAATGATTGGGTACGCGGTACCTATCTGGATGTCCCACAAAACCGGAAAGTCGCTGACGTTTCACTTCAAATATTAACCGGTGCGGCATACCTCTACCGGATACGCATGCTTGAAACCCTGGGTGTTCGCATTTCCCCTGAATATCAGGAATACATCCCGAGGCAGTCCTAGAATAATCAGTTTAGATTGAAACCCATTCCAACGTCTGGTCTTGGTCGTCCAAAAGACATATCGTCTGGATAAAATCTCCCTCTCTGCGCCACATGAGACGTGGAGAAGTGATTGGTATTTTCGGGCTGTTTAATTCCAGGATGCTCCAATCCGTGTCATCGATTGAATCCGGAGTCAAGCTGATTTCTATCATTTTTGTATCGACTCGCAGACCTTTTACGATCGCTTTCAGCACTGCCTCTTTGGCACTCCAGATAATCGTTGTGATGATCATATTTTTTTTTGGATCTCCGGATATCACCAACTGGGCTTCTTTTTCTGTGAAAAAATCCCTGGCAAAGTCCATTGACCGGGACTCGATGTATTCCAAATCCACACCAAAACGAATATCATCCGGTGAGTATGCCACTAGAGCATGACCCCGGGAGTGACTTAAAGAGGCCCATCCGGGTAATCGCATCCTCCCATCAATCTCGATGTAAGGCGCTCCCGAAGGCTCCTTAAGAATCTGGATTTGTGAAAATTGATATTGCGCAAGATCACGATCACTAGCAGAAATCAATTGCTTAACAGCCAGCCGGCTTGCCGCCCACTCAACTTTCCTCTTGGGCACCTTCAGTTGAGAGTATTCAGCCCTTTCTCTTGCACCGAATATCATCGCTTCACCCTGAACGGAAAGGATTCGATCAAGGTTCATGAAATTAGAAAACGCCAAATAGATCATGATCTATCATGGGTACCACCCCGAACGGGTGATCATGTTCGGGGTGGTAATTAATGATTATTTGCTTTCGTATTTGTGAAGATCTGAAACCAATATCTTCATCGGTTCGATGAGACGGTTTTCTATCGGATATGGGAGAGGTGAGGTCTGGTAATTGGTAAGCTCAAGAAAAACATGTCCTTTCGCATCCACCACACGCGCATCAAATGATAGTCTGCCTTCACTTTTACGCGGCATCACCTCGGCAAAGATTGCCACACCATTTAATGGCCGTTTATAGATCTTCAGGCTGCCAATGGATTGGGGCAATGCCAGAATACCGGTTGCGCCGGCTTCCCACAAACCCGCAGTCTGGAAGCATAACTCGATCAGCAACGGTGTTGTAAATAAACCCGGGTCATCGGCTGGAACACCCACCAATTTTTTATTGAACATGCCCAGCACCGAGTTTTTCGATTGTTGGGCAGCCTCCAGGACTTGGAAAGATGGCCCGTGGAAGTACAACTGGTAAATCTCTTCTGACGAGACCGATTTGATCTTTTCCCATTTTGGTGGTATCAACACCACTTCGGAAATTGGTTGGTTTTGTGAGAGGTAAACGACCCCATTGAAATGCAACATATGATCAATGGATCCGTTCCTGCGCCGGGTGTCAGATTCCAGGCTGACCCTTGCAATCAATCCACCGGTTTCTCGATAAGTCACTGCATTCCAGATGATGGTTCTGGGTTTTTTGCCATAGAACTTGAAAGGTGCATGAAACTGGATATTCTCCAGCCGTTCCACTTCAAAGCCGGGGTCGCTTGAAGCTAGTACCGTAGCAATATGTTTTGACGCTACGGAGAAACCTTCAATCCCTATCACCCCCGGCAGCACTGGTATACCGTTGATGGCATGGTCACGCAAATAAGACAGCTCCTCAGGATCCAATTCAGCTTGTAATTTTATTCCGGTATTAGCATTAAAACCAACCAGGTGACTGAACATGGTGTGGATTGGGGTGCCCAAGCGCAAAGCCGTATCGGCTTTATCAATGTCCATTCCGGAATGATCAGTTGTAGGTGATTCCAGCAAACCCAATGAACCGGCGATCACAACCTCGCCACTACAAGCGTGGGTTAACTCATGACGAACTACAGGTGCAGCGGCTTCAGGTTTCAACATTTCTATCCCGGCTCGCTCCATCAACATCGGGATATTGCCCCGGCTTGCCATTCCAACTTCTGCCCAGGCTCCCCAATCAATTGAAATGCAGTGCAGATTGAGATATTTCTTCGGTAACCACATGGCATATTTCGATAAGAGGTCGTTGGCTGCGCTGTAATCCGTTTGGCCTGCATTTCCGAATCTTCCGGCAACAGATGAGAAAAAGATCACTTTTTGAGGCAGGCGACCATACTTCTCAAGCATCTTGAAAATATTCATGAACCCGTCTGCTTTTACAGCCACCACCTGTTGGAATTCCTCAATGGCTTTGGACTCGATTTTTCGGCTTTTTTCCAGACCCGCTGCATGGATGAAAACATCGACCCTTTTTTCGGTTTTACAGATCTGTTCAATCACATTGGTTACCGATTTTGGATCTGTTACATCACACTGAACATAAATTGCTTTTCCACCAGATTCTTCCACCAGCTTCATGACATCCAGGGTAGCAGCAATGCGTTCGATTGCACAGAGCTTCTGTTCCAATTGCACGGGGGTAACCTTCTCACCGCCTTCCGTGATTCTTTTTTGCAATTCCAATCGGAAATGATCGCGGTCGCTTTTAATTTTTTGTAGATCGGGATCCTCCTTGTTCAGCAGTGCTGTTCTTCCCATCAGATAGAACGTTCCGTGGGTGGATTTTGCCAGATCCTTGACAACCGCTCCTGTGATACCCCCCGTACCACCGCTCACCACGTATACACCGCTTGCTTCAAGTGGTAGTAGTTCAGACGATTCATCCTGCGCTTCACGCAAGGCAATCCCATAACGCAAACCCTTTTCACGTCCGATTTCAACTGAGATCGGGTCATACAGTGTTTCTGAAATCAGTTCATCCGCTATATATCCTGGAGTCGTTTTTACTTCAAAATCGATCACTTTTAAAAGTTGGCGAGGTCGTTCCCGATGCAGCGCTTTCATAAACCCTGTAACCGCCCCCCCAAGTGGATTTTCTCCGTTAAACAAACCGTGAAGTCCACCCATGCGGGTCGCACTGATCATAAAGGAATTGTCGGGAAGTGCTCTGGCGATATGGTAGAGGGTATCCAGTCTCTCTGCGCGGGCATGCCTCCACTCTTCCAGATCGCTTTTTTCCCAGTCGGGATCAGGATCTAGCGCGGGCAGGAAATAGGCCCCGGCAATGGCTCCGTCTTTTTTCCAATCAGCCAGTTTCTGACCTGCTTCGGATGCAGTGGTTTGCAGCAGCTCCGCTTTGGCCGATTTTAACTTCTTTGCCAGAGCGGTTGATACCTTCCCGCGGTCACTTACTACTACGATCCGGCTTCCTTCAAGCATTACCCCGGTCGGCAGGCATAGTTCGAGTTTCGGGAACAACACCGGGGCAGGCACGCGGCGGGCGATCTGAGGCTGATCATTATTCCCTGTTAAAGATTTCTTTTTGATTGGATCGGATTCGCCTTCGATCAATTCCGAGACAGCAGATATACCTCCCACCGGTTGAACCTGAACCGTCTTGGATGCTGGCTCCAGCGCATCTTTAACAAATCCAATCACTTTGGCGAGTGTGTTGTATTCCGCGAGAATCAGATCTTCACGGCGCGGGATTCCATAATGTGTCCTTACGGCAGCGAAAAGTTCCGTCTGTTTCACCGTATCGATTCCCAGGTCGGCTTCCAGGTCCAGCTCAAGATCCAGCATCTCCAGTGGATAACCGGTCTTTTCGCTGACCACTGCAAGAACGTGCGTTTTGATTTCTTCTGTTTCTGGTGACGGTGAATCTTTGGCAGGCACAGTTTTTACGGTTTCGGGTAGTTCGATATTTTCGATATTGGATTGGCCGCCGCCCAATTCCACTGCGGTCGTTTCCACCGGTTTCAGATTATCGCGCACAAAGCTGATCACCTTTGCTAGATTGTTGTAATCAGCAAGGATCAAATCTTCACGCCTGGGAATCCCATAATGCGTGCGGATCGCAGCGAATAACTCCGCTTGTTTAACCGTGTCAATACCAAGGTCAGCTTCAAGATCAAGATCAAGGTCGAGCATTTCAATCGGATAACCGGTCTTCTCGCTGACTACGGAAAGCACGTGAGTTTTTATCTCAGATTCATGTTTGCTTGAAAATAATTGAATGGTTTCTGAACTTTCCTCGATTACATGTTGCTGAGGTAACCGATCATCCGACATTGACTCGACCTGAGTCATGACCGACGGGATGGTAATTGGAATTGAAGCGATCGAAATACTGGGATTGATTTGCCGCTCTGTCGCCCAGGCCCTTGGACCAAGACCGTATTTCCAGGTTGACTTAGCAGGCTCTCTCACAGGGATTCCCTGAGCTTTGATCCTGAGAGTATGCTGCACAACTTCCAGTTCTGGCTGGTCATTGCCCGATGCAGTCGCCAACCACTGATTGAATTTATCGCGGTTGATCCGCTCGCCTGAACAGGGGATTTTATGCACCAAAGTCATGGCGATCTGTGAACCAAATCCTGCCCCGAGCCGCAGCGCATATCGAGGATTGTACATTCCACCGTGAGATAAGTTGAGGTCGCCTAATTCCGGATCAGGTTCGAAGCCATCATGGATATGTGCAATGGGCGGAACTTTTCCGGTTTCAAGGGCTTTGATTGCCACCACATCTTCGATTCCGACTCCCATTGAATGACCGGTAAATCCTTTGGTATTGGCGATCACTACGCGATTGGCATGTTCTCCAAAACATGATCGGAGAGCACGGATCTCTGCACTGGCACTGCCTCCACGGGCAGGCGTATACGTTTCATGGGAAACGAAAACCGTTTCTGGCGCGATCTGTTCACGAATGATCCCGAACCGTTCCTCTGCGGTAACCAGCAAGCGTTCCATCACTTCACTGATATGCTGCACATCCAGACGGGTACCGTGAAAGGCACTGTTTGCGATATTTGATGAAAGGATTTCTCCGATGGCTGTCACACCACGCTCCCGCACTGAATCCTCACTTTCGATCACAAGGGCAGCTGCGCCCATTCCCATTATCATGCCATTCCGCCGTTTATCGAATGGCAGAGCTGCCATGCGTACGTCACCTTCTGTTGTCGCCGCACCACTCGCGAAGAGACTGGTGCCAATCCAGGAAACCAGGGTTGGATTTGTGACATCATCTCCGGCAATGACAACCACTCTCCTGCATCTACCAGCACGAATCCAATCTTCTGCGATCGCTATGGCAAGGGTGGTCGTGGCACAGGCAGCATTGACATGGGTATTGGGTCCTCGAGCGCCAATATATTCGGCGAACTGGGAATGACCCATGGAAAGAATGCGAAACACAAATCTGCGATCAAATTGATAATTAATCTCTTTGATTTTGTTTTCTAGTTCGTATGCTCTTCTTTGAAGGTCATTTTGAAGCTGGGTTTCTCCTGTCGGATGTAATGACCCGACAAGGTCCATTGTTGTGTGGAGTTCATGCAACTGCTGCTCCAGCCTGCGGGCCTCATAGAATCGATCGGCTTCTTCTGCCATCCGGTCCAATCCTGGAAATGCCGAGCAGAAGATCACTCCGGTTTCATCCTGCATGGATTCTGGTAATTTCCAGCGATCCGGTAAATAAGTTCCCTTAGTGGTGCGGCGGTATCGCATGACCAGAGGAATTCCTGCATCTCTCAGTGCTTCAATTCCCGCTGCTATTGCGAGTCTGGTGGATACATCCAGTGTTTCCACACGTTCTTTTGGTACGCCGAACTCATCCGCCAGGTCAAATTCTCCACCCTGCCCGGCAAGTTTTAATACCTGATCGAGATCGGTGATCTCTTCCATCACTGCGCCGGATTCGCTTTTAACCAGGCGGGTAACATGTTTTTCAAGCATCCCACGGCGTGACTCTTCCGTTAATTGCTCAATACGCATATCTCCGTTTAGAATGCTTTCAATATTTGTATCTTCAAAAACATGTTTATTCCTGCCTGGTAAACCAAGCCCTGCACCGCTGATGACCACGGAACCGGTAATGGGCATGCTGTTAGAGGAGGCAGTTTCTGATCTGACTTGAACGGTTGGCATAGCATCAAGCACTTCAGCAGAACGAATATGCTCGTGGTTAGCCAGGTTCTCACCGCCAGGAACTCCAGCTGCATATATTCCGCAAAGCGCCTCGTTGAAGCTGGCTTTCCCCCCCTTGCGTGGATGGTTGGTGGCAATGATCGTGACATCATCCTTATCTTTTAGGTTATCCGCAGCCAGCGAAGATAGGACTCTTTTTGGCCCTGCTTCAATAAAAATGCGCGCCCCATTCTCGTATAATGTCTTCATCCCTTTTACAAATTGGACAGGAGATGCGACCTGATTGGCGAGTATATCGAGGATTTCTTCCCGACCGGCCGGATAAAGGTCTCCGGTGACGTTCGCGATTATCGGGAGCGCCGGTGCTTTGACGCTCATCCGTGCGATAACCTCCCGCAAAGGGACGCTGGCCGGAGCCACGATTTTTGTATGGAAGGTATGCGACACCGGTATCTTGACCGCCTGAAAACCATCGGCCTGGAATTTCACAATGGCAGCATCGATAGCGGTTGTCGTGCCTCCAAGCACGGATTGAACCGGGCTATTGATGTTCGCGATTACCAGGTATTCATCGATCGAGCGGATGGTTTCCTCAACTTTTGCAAGCGGAGCCGACACAGCTGCCATGCAACCAGGGTCCTCCACTTTAATTCGGGTCATTTCACGACCCCGCGCACTGACCACTTCGAGTGCTTCTGCAAAGGTCAACACGCCCGCTGCTACCAGAGCTGCATATTCGCCGAGACTGTGGCCGATCACCATATCAGGTTCGACTCCATATTTTCGCAGCACACGTAATACGGCGATATTGGCAGTCAACATCGCCGGCTGCGTGATGGCTGTATTCTTTAATTCCTTCTCGGCTTGTTGAATTTCCTCTTCGCCACCCTGCGTGTAAATATAACTGGTTAATGCTCTTCCGAGAATGGGTGTCATGACCCTGTCGGCCTCATCAAATGTATCGCGAACGACCGGTTCTGAATCCCGAAGATCGAGAAACATGTTCACATATTGCGAGCCCTGACCTGGAAAGAGAAAAGCCACCTTACCGGGCTTGCCGCTGCCACGGTAGATCCCGTGAGCCTTTAATGCCTTCCACATGGCAGGTTTTTCTGATTCCAACGCGGTCAGCGCTTTTTCCAAACGCTGTGTTAACTCCTGAGAATCCGCATAATCGATTGCTATCCGTTCCCGCCGTGATAATTCTGCATGGGCAGGTATGTGGGAATCCGGAATTGTACCCGCGCGAATTCCTTTTAGACTCTCTTGAAGAGACTTTTTCAGCTCGATGGAAGAATCTGCTGAGGTGAAAAATAGGCCTTGGTAGGGTTTTATTCCACCCCGGTCAGAATCTGAGACGACAGGTGCTGTTATTACCGGTTTTTCTACAACGACCGATTTTTCCTGAGCAGGATGTGCATCTCCCAATCCTGAATGCACCGCATCCTGAATAAAAGAAATGACTTTCAAGAGGGTGTTGTAATCAGAAAGTCGAAGGTCCTCCCGGCGAGGGATGCCGTAATTCGTTCGCACTGTTGCGAACAATTCTGCCTGTTTTACGGTATCGATACCCAGATCGGCTTCTAGATCCAGATCAAGATCCAGCATTTCAATTGGATAACCGGTTTTCTCACTTACAGTTGAAAGGACATATGCCATAATATTTTCACTATCAATATTCAGATTGACGGTATTCACCCCACTCACCTCTGTTTTTGCTTCAGGTTCTAATGGGACACCACTGGAAATCGACTCCGCATTTTCTGTGTGCATCACATGTGGCACGACGTATGTTTCAGGCGACTGTTGCACAACACCCGGGAAGTATTCCTCCAAAACAACATGAAAATTCGTGCCGCCAAATCCAAATGAACTGACGCCGGCAAAACGATAATTTCCTTCTGGCTGTGTCCATTCCTGCGATTGGGTATTCACCCGGAATGGCAGATTGGAAAAATTGATATTCGGATTCGGCTTTTCAAAATTTGCAGATGGTGGGAGTACTCGATGATGCAAGGATAGGATTGTTTTCAATAGACCAACCGCACCTGCGGCGCTTTTCAAATGACCGATATTCGATTTTACTGAACCAAGCGCCACGCTGCTGTTCTTCAGCCCTAGTGAACCAAAGATCGCATTCAGGCTGTTGACTTCTGTTACATCCCCGACCTTGGTGGATGTGCCGTGGCCTTCGATCAACCCGACAGAATCGGGATTAATTCCCGCGTTACTCCAGGCACGCTCGATCGCTCGCTGCTGTCCCAGAGGGTTCGGTGCGGTAATCCCCTTTCCTTTACCATCCGAACTTCCACCCAAGCCACGCACGAGAGCATAAATCTTATCGCCATCACGCTCGGCATCCTCCAACCGCTTCAAGAGAAAGACAACAGCACCTTCTCCCATTACAAACCCATTGGCTCCCTCAGCGTAGGGGCGAGATCCATCGGCGCTCAACGCGCCGATCTTGCTGAACTTGATATATGATTCCGGCCCCATGCTTCGGTCGATGCCGCCGGTCAATACTGCATCGAATTTATTGCTGATCAGCCCTTCAAATGCCACATGAAGAGCGGCCATGGATGATGCGCATGCTGCATCCGTGACAAAATTGGGGCCACTGAAGTTGAACACATTGGCGACTCTTCCGGCAATGATATTTGACAGCTCCCCCGGCATTGTGTCTTCGGTGATGGCAGCTATTTTCGAGCGAACCTTGTCAGTTATTCCCTTTAGTAATGAAGCTTTAACGTCATCGGCTAAATCCGCAAAATCTGGGATCGACTTAAGGATCTCCAGGTACTCCGGTAAGAGTATCCTGAACGTTGACCGGTAATGTGTCTCACCCGCATTCGAATTACCAAAGATAACCGCCACCCGCTCGGGATCGAGTTTTTTTTCCGGGTAACCAAAATCTTTTAGTGCCTGCTGGCTTGCAGCGAGTGCCCACTGCTGTGCTGTGTCCATCACTGCCAATACTTTTGGTGGGATTGCGATGCCATTCTTCAATGGGTCAAACTGATAACCCTTCACGAATGCGCCGATTTTGCTGTAGGTCTTGTCAACGGCAGCGGGATCTGGATCGTAATACAGAGCCGTGCTCCACCGGTCAGAAGGCACCTCGCCGATCGAATCCTTTTTGTTTAGGATATTATTCCAAAAGGATGCAACATCATTGGCATCCGGTAATACAGCCCCTAATCCAACAACTGCAATCGCTTTTCTGCTAAACATTTTAATATCTCCTTAGATCTCCGTCTTCCTTCAATTATTTCCGGGTAATGGCAACACGAAACCATGCCTTGATGGTTCAAGGCTTATTTAATCGACCATTTCCATTGAGGGACGTTTTAGATACGTCTAACCGGTTTTCGGGTTCTGAAATAAGAAACACTATACTTCTGAGTTGGGTGCGCGATTCTCGGTTTTTATGACACTGCTGTAATGTAATGATTTCTGATAAGCAAACCTTGAGATCCTATTATCTATCCCGGATACACGTGCCTGTTACCCGGAATTAACTGTGCTCAAAATACCAAATCTAAAAAATATATCAGCTTGACTTATCAAATTACCATGATCTTTATTAATACCGCATAGGTAAAGTCTATTAATTTGCTGGTTGTCAAGTCTTTTGTTCACATCCGGTTAATGCTATACTGAACTACAAGTCAATATTGCTAAGGAGAAAAAATGGTAAAAGAGACTATTTCTTCTCTTCCCCTTCCCCCATCACAACTCATCGCAGATTACAGACTCGTCGTCCGTTCCCGCCAGGCATCGATAATCGGACGACGTGAGGTCCTGACTGGCAAAGCCAATTTCGGGATCTTTGGCGATGGCAAGGAATTAATTCAACTCGCCATCGCTCACGCATTTCAACTGGGTGACTGGCGTTCAGGTTATTACCGCGACCAGACCTTGATGTTCGCACTCGGCCTGTTGACTTTTGAACAGTTCTTTGCCCAGTTATATGCGCATCAAGATGTAAACGTCGAACCGCAATCCGGTGGTCGAAATATGACCGGTCATTTTGCCTCGCGTCTGCTCAATCCGGATGGTTCCTGGCGCGACCAGATGACGCAATACAATTCTGCCGCCGATCTGGCTCCCACCGGTGCGCAGATGCCACGCGCGGTTGGATTGGCTTATGCCTCGGTCTTATACCGGAAACTGGATCAACTCAAGCAATACAAACAATTTTCCAACAATGGCAACGAAGTCACCTGGGCATCAATCGGGAATGCCTCCACGGCTGAGGGTGTCTTCTGGGAAGCGGTGAATGCCATCGGGGTCTTACATGCTCCTGCCATTATCTCAATCTATGATGATGGTTACGGCATTTCGGTCCCGAATGAGTTTCAGATGGTCAAGGGCGATATTTATGCCATCCTGAAAGGGTTCGAACGTATTCCCTGCCCGGCTGAAGAATGCGATCGTGGGTTTAATCTCTACACCGTTCATGCGTGGGACTACCCCGCCTTGTTAAAAATCTATCAGGACGCCAGCGCAATCGCACGGAAGTATCACATTCCTGCCCTGGTACATGTCATCGAAGCTACACAACCACTCGGTCATTCCACCTCGGGTTCTCAGGAACGCTATAAATCTCCAGAACAATTAGCCTGGGAAGCCAAAGTTGACTGCAACCGAATGTATCGCGCCTGGCTGGTGGAAAACAAGATTGCTGCTGAAACCGAACTCGATGGCTGGGATGCCGAAGAGACCCACCTGGTAGAAGAAATCCGGAAAAAGACATACAAAGCATATCAGGAGCCAATCCTTCAATTACGCTCCAGTGCCATCACCGCCCTCAAAGAGGTTTCGGAAGGTTCAACTCACAAAGCTGAATTGCAAAGGATAGCTGATACCCTGGCAGCTAAACCAGATCCCGTATTAAAACGGGATATTGCCGAGGCGTTGCAATCTGCCCTGATCAACACCCGCGGTGAACATCCTGATGGACGGGATGCAATGGTGAAACTGGCAAACCAGCTTGAAGAAGACAGTCAGAAGAACATTGGTACCAACTTGTATTCCGACTCGGTTGAATCCCCTTTCCTGATCAAACCCGTGCCTGCGGTGTATTCGGTCTCCTCACCAACCGTAATGGGGTTTGAGATCATCAATGCTGCCTTCGATGCGGCTCTGGCCCGCGAACCGCGCCTGGTGGCATTCGGTGAGGACCTGGGCAAGTTGGGTGATGTGAACCAGGGATTCCGAGGAATGCAGATAAAATACGGTGCCCTGCGGGTTACCGATACCGGCATTCGGGAAGCCACGATCCTCGGGCAGGCGATCGGCATGGCGTTGCGCGGGTTGCGCCCGATCTGCGAGATCCAATACCTCGATTACCTGCTCTATGCGCTGCAAATCATGGCGGATGATCTGGCGAACCTTCACTGGCGCACAGCGGGTGGTCAAAAAGCACCGGTCATCATCCGCACCCGCGGTCACCGGCTGGAGGGGGTTTACCATTCCGGTTCACCCATGGCCGGGATCATTAATCTGGTGCGCGGCATGCTGGTGCTCGTCCCGCGCAATTTCACACAGGCGGCAGGGTTTTACAATATGCTGCTCAAGTCTGATAATCCGGCGCTGGTTGTGGAAGTGCTCAATGCCTACCGCCACAAGGAGCGCCTGCCGGATAATCTGGGTGAGGTTATCGTCACCCCCGGCATTCCGGAAGTACTGCAAACCGGCGAATCGCTCACCATCGTTACCTATGGCGCCTGCTGCCCGATCGTCCTCGCGGCTGCCGATAAACTGGCCGAAGTTGGAATCTCTGCCGAAGTGATCGATGTCCAATCCCTGCTGCCATTTGACACTTCGAACAGGATCCTCGAGTCTGTTAAAAAAACCAATCGGATCCTGTTTGTGGATGAAGATGTACCCGGAGGCACCAGTGCATACATGCTCCAGCAGGTTCTGGAAGGCCAGGGTGCGTACCAGTGGCTGGATTCCCAGCCACGCACGCTCCCCGGCGCTGACCACCGGCCTGCCTATGGAACGGATGGTGACTATTGGTCCAAACCTAATCGCGAATCAGTATTCAGGATGGCGTACGAGATCATGCGTGAAGGGAACCCGGCGGCTTACCCGTCTTTGGATGGAAAGTAGGAGGATTTCATGACTGTCAAGTTGCTTACTCCCCAAATGGGGGCAGGTGTCGATCAGGTTACGGTGGTCAGGTGGTTGAAAAAAGAAGGCGATAGTTTAAAAGAGCTCGAACCACTGGTGGAGGTGGAGACCGATAAGGTCATCACCGAGATTCCCAGCCCGGCGGATGGGATTCTCTTGAAAATCATGGTCTTGGAGAATGCCACATCTCAGGTTGGAGAGACACTGGCGGAAATCGGCACGCCTGAAGAAAGCAAAGCGCCACAAGGTCCGGTTCAATCCGCTGCTCCTGTAAAGACAGAAACTGTTCCACCGGCGAAGGGAAAAGCTGGACAACCCAAACCTGTGACGTCTGTAGAAAAATTGTCGATCTCACCGCTGGTGGCCAAGCTGGCAGCAGAGAACAACCTGGACCTTTCCCTTGTGAAAGGGAGTGGACAGGATGGACGGGTGACTAAACAGGACGTACTGGATTACCTTGCGAATCATCCCGGACAGTCTGTTGCCAAGGGAACAATCGAAGTGTCCCAACCGGATTTGATGCCGATCTCTTCAGTCCGGCGCCAGATTGCCGAGCGCATGGTGCATTCGATGCAAACCTCAGCCCACGTACTGACCGTGATGGAGGCCGACCTCAGCTGTATCCTGGCAGATCAGGCAAAAAAGAAAGAAAGCTTTGCATCAGAAAACCTGCATCTCACCCTGACGGTGTATTTTATTTCAGCCATTGCCAGAGCCTTGCGCACCAATCCCCTGGTTAATTCTTCGTGGACCGAGCAAGGCATCCGGATTCACAAACAAATTAATGTTGGAATGGCAGTGTCTTTGGGGGATGAGGGATTGATAGTACCCGTAATCAAAAACGCGGATGCTCTTTCCTTCAAGGAACTTGCTCACGTCATCAAAGATCTGGCAGAACGTGCCCGTTCCAAGGCACTCCAACCTGAAGAAGTGCGTGAGGGCACCTTTACACTGACAAACCACGGTACCGGCGGCTCCCTTTTTGCGTCACCAATCATCAACCAACCCCAAACCGGAATTCTCGGTACTGGCGCACTGCAAAAACGACCAATCGTTGTTCGTGATGGTTCCGGGATTGACACCATCGCCATACGGCCAATGATCTACCTGTCTTTCGTATTCGACCACCGTATATTGGATGGTGCATCCGCTGATCAATTTCTCATAACGATCAAGAAGATCCTCGAAACTCAGTTTTGCTGATTTGAGGACTGTTTTTCTCTATTAATCAAAACATAAAAAAAGACCGCCGATTG
>Ga0105152_10000028_pt1 | contig 30859 bp, 25 predicted proteins | sample LakBais05cmmetaG_FD_81534 | JGI IMG/M metagenome (GOLD analysis project Ga0105152, IMG submission 81534) | Lake sediment microbial communities from Lake Baikal, Russia to study Microbial Dark Matter (Phase II) - Lake Baikal sediment 0-5 cm | ecosystem: Environmental > Aquatic > Freshwater >...
CCGAATTCGGGGACATGACCCAAATTCTCCGGAATTTGGGATCGTGTCCCCCTCGTCTTGAATTCGGCGCCATCTGCGAATTCTCTTCTCGAGGAAACGACGCAATTTATGAATAATTCAGATTAATTAGCTTATGTGTACGATAGGGCAAAGAATTGACATTGGCCCAAAGTAATTCTATACTATTCCTATAGACTTTATGAAAGGAGGAGCGGATCGATGAAGCGATACATGATTCCTCGCGTCAGCCATTGCAAGAGCGGCTGCCTACGCACCTCCTGAGCACGAGGTGAAACGGCTCTATCGGTGAATGTTTTCAGGCCCTTCGGCCTCCCCTGAAAGGGGGGGAGGGCGAAGGGCCTTTTTGTTTTTTGACAAGAATTCTTGTTTTGATATATAACACCTCCGAAGAAGGATTTGAGCTATTATCTCGTGGTTTCTTCTGCATTCCGAAATCAAATTGAGGGAGGTGTCCGTGTCTAAAAAACATTTAAGGTTTTCATGCGTTTTGGCCCTTGCCGCTTTTCTTTTGATCCTCGGCTTGACCGGTTTCGGCCAGACCAAGCCGGCCGCCCAGAAGGCGGCGCCAGCCGTCAAGGCCGAGGATTTCGATTACGCATCCATCCTTAAAACATTCCGGCTCCGCAACATCGGCCCGGCCAACATGGGCGGCCGGACGGTCGATTTCGCCGTTCCGCTCGCGAATACATCGATCATCTACGCGGCCGTCGGGCCGAGCGGCGTGTGGAAATCCTCGAACGCCGGTGTCACATGGGAGCCTTCCTTCGTCAACGAAGGCTCGGTGGCTGTCGGCGCCGTGGCCGTGGCCCAGAGCGCGCCCGACATCGTCTGGGTCGGAACGGGAGAGGCGACGGCCCGGAATTCCGTCGCCATCGGCGACGGCGTCTATAAATCCGAGGACGCGGGTAAGACCTGGAAGAACATGGGCCTCGTCGAGACGCGCTTCATCTCCCGCATCTCGGTCGACCCGACCGATCCCGACGTCGTCTTCGTCGGGGCCCAGGGCCACCTCTGGGGCCCGAACGAAGAGCGCGGCGTTTACAAAACGACCGACGGCGGGAAAACCTGGAAAAAAGTCCTCACCATCGATAAGGACACGGGCTGCTCGGACCTGGCCATGGATCCGTCCAACCCCAAGATCCTCTATGCCGGCATGTGGAAGTACCGGCGCAATCCCTATTACTTCACCAGCGGCGGCGAGACGAGCGGCCTCTTCAAGACGACCGACGGCGGCGAAACCTGGAAAAAGATGACGACCGGCCTGCCGAGCGGCGTCGTCGGCCGGGTTGGTGTGGACATCTGCCGGTCCAAGCCCAACGTCGTCTATACGCTCTTCGAGCATATCACGGACGGCGGCCTTTACCGCACGGACAATAAAGGCGAGACCTGGATCCGGATGTGCGACAAGCGGACGTACGACCGCATCAATTTCCGTCCGTTCTACTACAGCCGCCTGACAGCCGATCCCAACAACGAGCTGGTCGTTTACGTCTATTCGGGATCGTCCTATATCTCCCGGGACGGCGGCCGGACCTACGATACGATCGGCCGCGGGACGCACTCCGACCACCACGCTCTCTGGGTCGATCCGTTTAATTCCAGCCACATCATCGACGGCAACGACGGCGGGATCGACATCTCATGGGACAGCGGGAAGACCTATCACACCGTCCAATCCGGGGCCTGGGCCGAGATCTACAATGTCGCCTTCGATATGCGAGATCCGTATTGGGTCAACATTGGCCTCCAGGACAACGGCAACTGGGAAGGCCCTTCGAACTCCCGCGACCGGAGCGGGATCCTGAACCAGCACTGGTACGCCACGGGCGGCGGGGACGGTTTTTACGCCCAGATCGATCCCGAAGACTGGTCGATCCTCTACCGCAACCTCCAGATGGGCGGGATCGAGCGCCACGACCTCAAGACGGGCCTGTCGCAGGGCATCAAGCCGCAAGCCCCGATCGGCCAGGAGCCGTACCGGTTCAACTGGAACTCGCCGATCACCATCTCGCCGCACGACCACAATGTCGTCTTCTTCGGCGGCAATTACCTCTTCCGGTCCAGGGACAAAGGCCGGTCGTGGGAAAAAGCCGGGCCGGATTTGAGCACCAACGACCCGAAGAAAAAAATCGACTCGGGCGGGCTGATCACGATCGATAACACGGGCGCCGAGATCCACTGCACGATCCTGACGATTTCGGAATCCCGCGTCAAAAAGGGCACGATCTGGGTCGGCACCGATGACGGCCAGGTCCAGGTCACGCGGGACGACGGCAAGACCTGGGATAACGTGACAAAGAACATCAAAGGTCTCGGACCCGACGACAACTGGGTGACGCGCGTCGAAGCCTCGCACTTCAACGAAGGCGCGGCCTACATCTCGATCTCGCGTCATCAGGTGGACGATTACAAGCCGTATATCTTCAAGACCGAGGACTACGGCAAAACCTGGGTCGCCCTGGCGTCCAACCTGCCCGCGGTCGGCTACATCCACGTCATCCGCGAAGACCTCGAAAACCAGAACCTGCTCTTCGCTGGCTCGGAATTCGGCCTCTTCGTGAGCTTCGACGGCGGAAAGCACTGGATCCCTTACAAATGGGACTTCCCGACGATCGCCGTCCGTGATATCCAGATCCATCCGCGGGAGCGCGACCTCATCATCGGGACCCACGGCCGCGGCGTCTGGATCATGGACGACATCCGTCCGCTCGAACGGCTCACAGCCGAAACCGTGAGGAGCGAGAGCGAGCTGTTCGATGTCCGGTCCGCGACGATCTATTCCATGAGGAGTGTCTCGGATGTCGACACCAACGATTTCCCCGGCCAGAACCCCGTCTTTGGAGCCTATATCAACTATTATCTGAATCCGGCCGCGGCCAAGGACGCCAAGCTCAAGCTCACCATCCAGGATAAGACGGGCATAGATGTCCGGACGCTCCGGTCGACGAACACGGCCGGCGTGAATCGAGTTGTGTGGGATCTCCGGCCGGACCCCGCCGGCGCTCCCGGCATGGACGCCGGCGGGATGGGCGGATTCGTCGGCGGCATGGGCGGCGGCCAGCGCGCCGCGGGTGGCGGTCAAGCCGGAGCCACGACGATCGGGACTCCGTTCGGGGGCGGCGGCCAGCGCGGCGGCATGGGAGGGGGCGGAAGGTTTGGCGGAGAGGGCGGCGCTTATGCCGACCCGGGCGATTATAAAGCCGTCCTCGAAGTCAACGGCAAAAAATACGAAAAATTCTTCGCGGTGAAGGACGAGCTCGGCATTCCGCTCGAGGAGCGCAAGCTCAATCAAAAATATGCGCGCGAAGCGGCTCAAGTTTCGGCCACAGCCTCGCGGCTCATGACGCAGGTCGATAATCTCGCCAGCCAGCTCCAGCAGCTCGAAACGAGCCTCGGCACCGTCCGGAACGTCGACCAAGCCGTCAAGGACAAGCTCAAGGCGGTGAAGGACAAACTGGGCGAGATCCAGAAGGTCTACTACCGAACCCCCGAAGGACAGACCCAATACCGCCAGCTGTACTTCAACGCGCTCCGCGGCGGGACGGTGGGCGAGGTGGCGATGCGCGCCGGCAGCGACATTTCTCGCTTCCTGGGCGCGCCGACGCAGATGAGCATCGCTAAGATCGAAGAGGCCAAGGCGTTTCTCGCCCCGCTCATCGAGAAAATGAAGGAGATCACGGATAAGGACGTCCCCGACTTGAACAAGCTCCTGGCGGAGAAAAAGATCCCTTATATCAGGTGACGAAAGGCGAATAGAACAGGGGTCAAACTGCGGAGAATCCGGTGACAGGCACGCCACGCCTGTCGCCGGAATATTTGTCACCGTTTTTTGGGCATGGAATTTACAAGCTGGAATTTAGAATAGATTAAAGAGATTTTCCCACGAATTCTCGTGGGGACATAGAGATCTGCGCTAGAAACGAGGCTCGGGCGGGGCATGAAACCCCGCCCTTCAACCAAGGGGGCGACTCCCCCTTGGATCCCTCTCGAGCGGCTCCCCGTGGCAAGCCACGGGGCATCATCGCCGCTCGTCAACAAGATGACCAGGAGAGCAAGGCTTTTGGGGATCGCAGCCTGGAATCTATTCATTCTCTCGAATACTCCATGGCGCTTTAAACCTCAGGAAAAGTTTTTCAAGATCTTTTCAATGATGTCCGTGCTGGAGTGGCCTATAAGATAAGGCGCGCGGACGACCTTTCCGCCGGCCTCCTCAACCTCTTTCTTGCCGACGATCTCATCGGAGGCCCAATCGCCTCCTTTGACCAGGACATCCGGAAGGAGCGCGGCGATGATCGTTTGCGGCGTTTCTTCGGAGAACGATGTCAGGTAATCGATATGTTCGATCGCGGAGAGAATTTCATACCTTTCCTTAAGCGGAAAAACAGGCCGCGACGGCCCCTTGATCTTCCGGATCGAACGATCCGTGTTGAGGGCCACGATCAGGACGTCGCCGCAGCTTTTGGCAAAACGGAAAAGATGAATATGCCCCCCGTGAATCAGGTCAAAACAGCCGTTGGTAAAAACGACCTTCTGGCCTTCTTTGCGCAGCCGGGCCCGGATTTTTTTAAGGTTGTTGAGCGTCTGAACCTTTCGGCTATTCATATCGCTAAATTAAAAATAGAAGAAAACCCTTTCTATTTGCCCGGCGGCTTGAACTTGATCTTCGGCGTAAAATTCCATGCGTGCGGCAGGCGCGCGATGCCGACGTCCTTGAGCATCGAGGAGACTAGGAAGGAATACAAGTTCCGGTGATAATCGTACGAATAGCCGTCGCGCTTGTGGGCCGCCACGTCCAGGTAATACGTCCCGTTGATCAGGCTCAGGCGCTCGATCCGGCAGGTGACCTTCCCCGCGCCGCTGATCGAAAGGGGCTCGAAGTCCTCGAGGTTCGTGTTCGTCCCGTAGCAGGAAGTGCCCTGAGAATTGAAGATCCCGATGCCGAAGACGAAATCCTTGAGCGGCTTGCGCGCAGCGACATCCATCTCGATGACCATCCCTTCCTCGGGATGGAAGACGTGCTTCTCTTCGCCCCCCAACGACTTGAGCGTCACCTTGCGGATCTCGATCTCTCGTTTTCCCCACCGCTGTTCGCGCTTTTCATCCTCAGCGGCAGGCTTTGGCGCCGGCTCGGGTAAAGGCTCCGCCGCCGGCGCTTCAGCCTGGACCTTTCGCTCCTGGAAGTCTTCTTCCTGTTCCTCGGCGACGTCCTGGAGGTAGGCGTCCACGATCCGCTTCGGCTCGCCGATCATCCGGATCTTTCCGTTCTTCAGCCAGGCCACTTTATCGCAGATTTTGGCCGCGGTCGTCAGGTCGTGGCTGACGAAGAGGATCGTCTTGCGCCGCCGCCGGAAGTCGTCGATGCGGTCGAGGCACTTTGGGACAAAGGCCGCGTCGCCGACGGACAGGACCTCATCGATGAGGAGGATCTCCGGATTGACGTTGATGGCGATCGAAAAGCCGAGACGCATATACATGCCCGAGGAATACGTCTTCACAGGCGCGTCGATAAATTCCTCGAGCTCGGCGAACTCGACGATCTCATCGAACTTCTGGGTGATCTCCTTTTTGGAGAGGCCGAGCATAATGCCGTTGATGAAGACGTTCTCCCGGCCCGAGATCTCGGGGTGGAAGCCGGCGCCGAGCTCGATGAGGGCCGAGATCTTGCCCTCCACCTTGAGCCGGCCCGATGTCGGTTTAGCGATCCCTGCAATGATCTTGAGGAGCGTGCTCTTGCCCGAGCCGTTCTCGCCGATCACGCCGAAGGTCATGCCCTTCTCGACCTGAAGGCTGATATCGTCAAGGGCCGTGACGAGCTCGTCGGGCTTCAAAGAGCGGAATAAATCACCCTTCACCAGGGCGCTTTTAAAGGTCTGGAAGCGGTGGCGGGCCGAATACTTCTGGTACACCCGTGTGACCCGGTCGAGCTCGATGGCGTACATCAGACTTCCTCCGGGAACGAGTCGCGCAGCCGGTCGAACACGGCGTACCCGATAATGAACAAGACGAGCGAAACGATCAGCGTGACGCCCAGGGACCGCCAGCGGATCATCCGCCCGTAAAACAGGCAATCATGGTAGCCGCCGATGATATGGGTCATCGGGTTGAGGTTGAGCATGGCCCGGAGAACGCCGGATTTTTGCACCGATTCGAACGAGAGGGGATAGACGATCGGAGTCGCGAAGAACCAGAACGTCAGCAGGTTGCTCAGGATGTCTTTGATGTCCCGGAAATGGACGGTGAGCGAGGAGAGGAGAAAACCGAACCCCAGCGAAAAGATGAACTGGACGAGGACGACCAGCGGCAGGAAAAGCACGTAGATGGTCAAATATTTCCCGAAAATGAAGAGGAAAATGAACAGGATCGGAAGGCCGAAGCTGAAGTTGATGAGGTTGCTCGTGAGGGTGACGACGGGCAGGATCTCCGCCGGGAAGAGAATTTTTTTAATCAGATTGCCGTGGGTCATGAGGACGTTAGCCGATTCGATCGAGGACGAGGAGAACCAGACCCAGGGAAGCACGCCGCTGAACAAGTAGAGGGCGTAGAGCCAGGGTGAGCTGTTGAAGGCCGGGTCGCGCGAATTGATGATGAAGCCGAAGACGATCGTGTAAACGACCATGAGGAGGAGCGGGTTGAAGAACGACCAGAGGAACCCGAGGACCGAGCCGCGGTACCGGGCCTTGAGCTCGCGGCTCACCAGGTTCTGGATGAGCACGCGGTATCGATAAAGCTCTTGGAGATTCTTAATCAGCCGGACCACGGATTTTTCCTTCAAAGATCTGGCGCGCTTCGGCCGTGGTTTCGCCCCGGTCGTCAGACAGGACAAGCGGCGGAAGGAGGCGCGTTTCCCGCGCGGAAAACCGGCATTCGGCCAGGAAGAGATTCGCTGCCGTCCCCTTCCGCGGATGGACGTAGCGCAGCGCGTGGAGATGAAGGCCGTTCTTCTCGCCGGCTTTCCTCAAGTCCTCTTCGCGCCGAGCGGGATAGATAAAATACGCCCGTCCGTCTTTCTTGAGCAGTCTGGCCGTCGCCCGCATAACCCCTAATATATCGCATTTTAACTCGTGTTTTGCAACGGATTTTTCAGCCGTCACGCTCAGAAAGCCGGTCTTTTGGGGGATGTACGGGGGGTTGGAAAAGACGACGTCAAATTTTTTAAGACTGCGATATTTTCTGAAGTCGCCGTGAACGACCGTGATCCTTTCGTCCAGCCGGTTCGCGCTCACATTCCTCCGGGCTAAGTCCGCAAGAGCGTCCTGGATCTCGATCGCGGTAATATGGGCAAAGGGCTTGAGGCTGAGGAGGAGAGGGATGATGCCGCTGCCCGTGCCCAGCTCTAAAAGCTCGTCCGCAGGCCGAACTTGGATGAAATCGGCGAGAAGGGGCGCGTCGAGGGCGAAGCGGTATCCCTTTTTTTTCTGGAGGACCAGGACGCGGCCCTGGTAGAACGTATCCGGGGTCTCGTCTTCATTCATGGGTACACATACCCCATCTGGACCTGAACCTGCGGGCTCTTCTTTAATAGGCATAATCGTGTCAGAGATTGGGACACATATGGTATGTGTCCTGTCTAGTTCTTGTCAGCACTCACTTCGGTGAAAACCAGGACCTTGTCGGGCAGGATCTCGGCATAGCCGCCCTTGACCGTAAAGCTCTCCTCGCTCGTCCCCAGGCGATATGTTAAAGTCCCGTATCCCAAGGCGACCACGAGCGGCCTATGCCCGGGAAGGACCCCGATCAGACCTTCGAGGCTCGGGATCGAAACTTCGTCAACGTCCGCATCGGCAAGCAAAAGTCTCGGGGTGATGATCTTGAGATGGAGTGAGGAAGGCAGGTTCTGGCTCATCAGCTTTTCAGTTCCTCGGAGCGCTTGACGACATCGTCGATCCCGCCCTCCATGTAGAACGCCTGCTCGGGCTTGTCGTCGTGCAGGCCTTCGCAGATCTCCTTGAAGCCGCGGACCGTTTCCTCGATGGTCACGTACTTGCCGGGCCGGCCGGTGAACTCTTCGGCGACGTGGAACGGCTGGGACAGGAAACGTTGGATCTTGCGGGCGCGGCCGACGATGAGCTTGTCCTCCTCGGACAGCTCTTCGATGCCCAAGATGGCGATGATGTCCTGGAGGTCCTTATACCTCTGCAGGATCTCCTTCACCCGGCGCGCAACCCGGTAATGCTCCTCACCAATGATGTTCGGGTCGAGGATGCGCGAAAACGATGCCAGCGGATCGACGGCGGGGTAAATACCCATTTCGGTGAGAGCACGGGAGAGGCTGGTCGAAGCATCGAGGTGCGAGAACGTCGTCGCCGGAGCGGGGTCGGTGAAGTCGTCGGCGGGAACATAGATCGCCTGGACCGACGTGATCGAGCCTTTCTTGGTCGATGTGATCCGTTCCTCGAGCTCGCCCAGTTCCGTAGCCAGGTTGGGTTGGTAGCCGACGGCCGAAGGCATCCGCCCGAGCAGGGCCGACACTTCCGACCCGGCCTGCGTGAAACGGAAGATGTTATCGATGAACAGCAGAATGTCCTGGTTCATCTCATCACGGAAATATTCGGCGACCGAAAGAGCGGTCAGCCCGACTCTCAGGCGCGCGCCGGGCGGCTCGGTCATCTGGCCGTAGACGAGCGCTGTCTTGTCGATGACCTTTGATTCCTTCATTTCGAGCCAGAGGTCGTTCCCTTCGCGCGTCCGCTCGCCGACGCCGGCGAAAACGGAATATCCACCGTGTTTTTTGGCCACGTTATGGATGAGCTCCATGATGATGACGGTCTTGCCGACGCCGGCGCCGCCGAACAGGCCGATCTTGCCGCCCTTCAGGAACGGCTGGATGAGGTCGATGACCTTGATGCCGGTCTCGAACATCTCGAGCCGCGTGTTTTGCTCCTCGAGCGTCGGGGAGGAGCGATGGATCGGGTATTTTTTCTTGGCCCGAATGGGCCCCAGGTGATCCACCGGCTCGCCGATGACATTCATCACCCGGCCGAGCGTTTCCACCCCGACCGGCACCTCGATCGGCCCGCGGAGGTCGATGGCCTTCATCCCCCGGGCCAGGCCGTCCGTCGGGTGCATGGACACGCAGCGGACGACGTCCTCGCCGAGGTGTTGCTCGACTTCGACGATGATATCGACGGGCAGCGGGGATTCGAACCCTTCGCTTGTGATACGGATGGCGGTGTAGATCTCGGGGAGCTCCATCCCTTTGAACGAAACGTCAACGACAGGTCCGATGACCTGAACGACCACTCCGGTTCTTTCCTGTTGGGCGGCTTCACTCATGGGTCACTCTTACGGCTTTCCTTATTTTTTCAAGGCTTCCACAGCGGTCATGATCTCGAGAAGCTCCTTGGTGATCCCCGCCTGGCGGATCTTGTTCAGGACGAGGACGAGGTCCGTGATCAGCTCTTCGGCGTTCTTCGAGGCGCTGTCCATCGCCATCATCCGCGCCGCCTGCTCCGCGGCCTGGGATTCGAAGAACGCGTGGCAGAGCTGGTCCTCAACGTGACGGGGAACCAGGCTCTCGAGGATAGCCGGGGCAGCCGGCTCCCAATCCGGCGCCACGGAGTGCGGCTCGGCGGCGCTTTTGTCCAGGAGGATGGGCAGGAGCCTGGTGACGGTGATGCGAGGCGCGAGCACCGACCTGAATTCGTTGGAGGCCACGTAAACTCCGTCCGTCTCCCGAAAGGTGTACAATCGCATCATCTGTCGGGCGATCTCCCGCAATTCCGAAGCACCGAGCTTGTCCGTTTTTCCGGCATAGACCCGGTCAACAGAATGGGGATATTTCCTGAAGAAATTCGAGGCTTTTTTCCCGACCAGCACCAGGTTGACTTGAGACCGTTGCGCTTTCTCCTCGATGAACTCGATCGTCCGGGCCAGGAGGCTCGAGTTGAAAGCACCGCACAGGCCTTTGTCCGACGTGATGACGATGACTCGGATCCTTTTTTCGTCGCGGACGTTGAACAGGGGATGGGCGCGCGTCCCCGCCCATCGGGAAATTCGGGCCAACAGGTCCGGCTCGGTGTGCCAGTGGGGCCGGCCTTCGAGGACCATGCGCTGGGCTTTCTTGAACTTGGCCGTGGAGACGGTCTTCATCGCCTTGGTGATCTGCTGCGTATTTTTTACGCTCTTGATCCGGCGGCGAAGGTCGATGAGAGTGGGCATCAGGCAGCGGCCTCCTGCTTGAACCGATTATTGAATTCCGTCAGGGCGGAGCCGATGGCCTCGTCCAGGGCGACATCGATCTGTTTCCGTTCGCGCAGTTTCGTAAGAATCTCGCCATGTTCTGAGTCGAAAAACTCGTAGAGCCTCTTCTCGTAAGCCCGGATCTGGCTGACCTTGAACTGGTCCAGGAAGCCGCGGTTGCCGGCATAGATGATCAGGATCTGCTTCTCGACGGCGAGCGGCGCATACTGGTTTTGTTTAAGAATTTCGGTCAGGCGCTCGCCGCGGTCGAGCTGGGCCTGGCTGATCTTGTCCAGTTCGGTCCCGAACTGGGCGAACGTCAGCAGCTCGCGGTACTGCTGGAGGTCGCCCCGCAGTTTGCCGGCGACCTGTTTCATGGCCTTGATCTGGGCATTGCCGCCGACCCGCGAGACCGAGATCCCGACGTTGATCGCCGGACGGATGCCGGCGTTGAACAGCTCGTGTTCGAGGTAGATCTGGCCGTCCGTGATCGAAATCACGTTCGTGGGAATGTAGCCCGAGACATCGCCGGCCTGGGTCTCGATGATGGGCAACGCCGTCAGGGAACCCCCTCCGTGCTCGTCATTGAGCTTCGCGGCGCGCTCCAATAGCCGGGAGTGGAGATAGAAAACGTCGCCCGGATAGGCTTCCCGTCCCGGCGGCCGGCGGAGAAGGAGAGAGATCTCGCGGTAGGCGGCGGCGTGCTTGGACAGGTCGTCGTAGATGACGAGCGCATGGCGGCCGTTGTCGCGGAAATATTCGCCCATGGCGCAGCCGCCGTAGGGGGCCAGGTATTGAAGCGACGAAGAGTCGCTCGCCGAGGCGGCGACGACGATGGAATAGTCCATCGCCCCGAATTCCTCAAGGGTCTTGATGAATTGAGCGATGGTTGAGTTCTTTTGGCCGATCGCTACGTATATGCAAATGACACCCGTGTCTTTCTGGTTGATGATCGTATCCATGACGATGATCGATTTCCCCGTCTGACGGTCGCCGATGATCAGCTCGCGCTGCCCGCGGCCGATGGGGATCATGGCGTCGATGGCCTTGATCCCCGTCTGGAGGGGCTCGCGGACGGGGAGCCGATCGACGACGCCAGGGGCCAGCCGTTCGATAACCTGGTAGATATCGGTCTTGATCGGGCCTTTGCCGTCGAGCGGCTTGCCGAGAGGGTCGACCACGCGGCCGACAAGAGCAGGCCCGGACGGGACTTCCATGATGCGGCGGGTGCGCTTGACGATGTCGCTTTCCTTGATCAGATGGCTCTCGCCGAGGAGGACCGCGCCGACGCTGTCTTCCTCGAGGTTCAAGGCGAGGCCGAAGACATTGTGGGGGAACTCGAGCAGCTCGTTGTACATGACGCGATCCAGCCCGTGGATGCGGGCGATGCCGTCGCCGACCGAAATGACCGTCCCGATCTCCCTGATATCAGCCTCAGTCTCGAACCCCTCGATCTGCCGCTGAATGATCTTGCTGATTTCATCCGCTTTGATGGCCATGACGGTCTACCTTTCCCTGATTTTTTCCTTCAACCGTTCCAACTGCCCTTTGAGGGAGACATCATAGACCATATTCCCTTTTTTGACATAAAGTCCGCCGACGATGCCGGGGTCGAGGACATAGGTGCAGTAGACCGGGCCTTTCTCTATCGCCTCGAGCTCTTTCTCGAGCTTTCGACGCTGGCTGTCCTTGAGAGGGACCACCGAACGGACCTCAAGCGCGACGACGCCCTGCCGTTCGTTCCACAGCGCGGGCAGGGCCCGGACGATCTGGGACAGGATCTCCAGTCGCCGGTGGTGCAAAAGGAGGAGAAGCAGCCGGCGCGTTTTGGCCTGATAGGACTGTCTGTCCAGAATGTCCTTGACGATCTGCACTTTTTTGTCCGAGGTCAAAAAAGGACGGGCGAGCACCCGCCGGAGTTCTTCGTTCTCTTCGAGGATGTCCGAGAACTCGGTCAGTTCACGGCTCACGGCCGCGTATTCCTCTTCGGTTTTGAGGGCCGCAGCCAGACCCTCGGCATAGCGCTTAACGAGAATTTGGCTCTTCATGAATCTCCGCCAGCCTTTCGATGGATTTGTCGATCAGCTTCGATTGTCCCTCTTCCGTGATCTTGTCCTTCATCCGAGCCTCGGCCAGCGAGGCCGCGATCTCCGCCGTATATTCTTTGAGTTCCTGGATCCCGGCCTTGAGTTGAAGATCGATCTCCTGCTGGGCGAACGACCGGATCCTGATGGCTTCCTTCTCGGCCAGGGCTTTGATCTTCGCTTGCTCCTTCAAGCCTTTCCGCTCGGCTTCTCTTTTCATCCCGGTCACTTCGTCCTCTAGAGCGGCGATCCTCCGCCGCGCTTCCTCGAGCTTCTGCTCCGCCTCGCGCCTGGCGTCCCTGGCCTCGTCAAGCGCGGCCCGAATGTCCCGGGACCGTTTGGTCAGGAAATTTTGCAGGGGCTTATACAAGATATATGTCAATCCGCCGAAAAGAACGGCGAAGTTGACGACCTTCCCTAAAAAGTTGCTCGAGCCGGAACCTGAGGCCCCTTCCTCGGTCGTCATGAAAATAAAAAGCGGGACCAGAAGAAGGACCGCGAAGGCCGTCTTTTTGTCCGCCATCAGTTCAGCAACCTCTTTTCAATCTGGTCGGCCAAGCGCCCCGTTTCTGTTTCGAGCTCCTGTTTAAGCCGGGAGATTTCCTCCTGGAGCGCGGCCCTGGCCTTTTCGATCTCGCCCTTGGCCATAGTGCTGGCTTCGGTGAGCAGCCGGGACTTTTCTTTCAAGGCTTCGACCTCGAGAGTCTCCCGCGTTTTTTCCGCAGCGAGCCTCGCCGATTTCAAGGTCTGGTCGATCTCCTGGAGGCCTTGCTCGTAGGCAATCCTAGTCTTTCGTGAGGCCTCTCCGTCTCCATCGATCTGGGCATTCCTGTCCCTTATGACTTTGATCATGGGCCTCCAAAAGACCCGGGACAGGACAAAAACAAGAATCCAGACGATGAAGAAGACGATGAAGGCCGTTGCATCGATTTGGAGCATAGAATAACTTTCAGGTCATATAATATTTAATGTGTAAAAATAGCATTTTTAGGCGAAAAACTCAAGTAGAAGGCTCCGGAATGGGGCCTCGAAGCCAGGCCGATTTTCCCCGGCGAGGAGAGCGACGGACGAAGAAGAGCGGAATTTCCTCGCTGGAGAAATTCAGCGCGTTTTTGAGCGGCCTACGCCGATCCCCATCTTCTTCGCTTCGCCGACGAGGAAAAGGGAACCGGTGATGAGGACCGTGCCGCGACGGCCAGCTTCGGCCCGGGCGATATCCACGGCCTTCTTGAGGGAAGCTTCTAAGATAATTTTGTCTCTGAACGGCCGGGCGAGGCGCGAGACCTCTTCTGCGGGTGCCGCCCGCGGGTAAGGGATGGACGTCAGGATAACTTTTTTGCCCAGAGGGAAAAGAATCCTGGAGACGCGCTTGATGGCCTTGTCCTTCATGATCGCTAAAACGATGACGGGCGGCTCAGGGCAAAAATCAGTGATGTATCTCGCCAGCGCCACCGCGCCGGCTTCGTTGTGCGCGCCGTCGAGGAGAATCAAAGGATTGCGAGAAACCGATTCCAATCGTCCTTCCCAGCGGGCCTGTCCGATCCCACGGATGATCTTTTTTTTCTCGAGCGGCTTCCAGACCCAATTCAGAACAGAAGCCGCAGCGATGGCGATGGCGGCATTCCGCCCCTGGTGCGCGCCTAGAAGCCCCGGCGAAAACCGGAACATCTCATCGCCGAAGGAATATTCGAAGATATAATAGCCTTTCTTTTTTTCCCCGGTCAGGCGGTTTTCCCGATCGAGGGCAAGAAAGAGCGGAGCTTCCTTTTCTCCGGCATGCCTCCGGATGACGCCCAAGGCGGTTTTTGATTCCGCGCCGCAGACGACGGGCACGCCGGGCTTTATGATTCCTGCTTTTTCGAAGGCGATCTGACCGATCTTCTTCCCAAGATACTCCTGGTGGTCCTTGGAAATGTTCGTGATCACGGACACGAGCGGGGTGACGACATTCGTCGCGTCAAACCTACCGCCCATCCCCACTTCAAGCACAGCGATATCGACCTTTTTCTCCCGAAAATAGAGAAGGGCAAGGATGGTCAGGACTTCAAAAAAGGTGGGGTGGGCCTCAAGCTTTTTTCGGGCTAAAAGGCGGTCGATCCTGCCTTTTACCACGGCGGTCAGCCGGCAGAAGTCCCGGGTTGAGATCTCTTCTCCTCCGGCGCGGATACGTTCTTCGACCCGGACAAGATGGGGGGATGTGTAAAGCCCGACCCTCAGGCCGTGGAGAGAAAGAATTTCGGCGAGCATCGCGCAGACAGACCCCTTGCCGTTTGTTCCGGCGACGTGGACGGACGGAAAAGAACGCTGGGGATGATCGAAAGAGGCTAAAACGTTCGTGACGTTTTCAAGGCCGAGTTTGATGCCGAACCGCTGGAGGTCCTGGATGTAGGACCGGCATTGAACAAGGTTCATTGAGGCCGGTTGAGGAACAGACGCATCGCCCGGATGATGTAGTTTTTCAGGTTCTTCCTCGGGACGACGTCATCCAGCAGGCCGTGTTTGAACAGGAATTCCGACCGCTGGAATCCCTTCGGCAGCTTCTCTTTGATCGTCTGCTCGATCACGCGCGGGCCGGCGAACCCGATCAAGGCGTTGGGCTCAGCGATGTTGATGTCGCCCAGCATGGCGAAGCTGGCTGTGGTGCCGCCCGTGGTCGGATCGGTGAGGACGGAGATGAAGGGAAGCTTCGCCTCTTCGAGCCGGGCCAGAGCCGCGCTCGTCTTCGCCAGCTGCATCAGGGACAGCGCTCCTTCCTGCATCCGGGCGCCTCCTGAGCAGGAAACGATGATCAAGGGCATTTTTTCCTTGAGCGCCCGCTCCACCGCCCGGGTGATTTTCTCGCCGACGACCGATCCCATGCTTCCGCCCATGAAGGCGAAATCCATGGCGGCAATGATGACCTTGAGGCCGCCCATCGTTCCCACGGCATTGACCACGGCCTCTGGAAGCATCGTTTTCTTCTGACTTTCTTCGAGCCGCTGGCCGTAATTCTGGCTGTCGACGAATTTCAGGGGGTCGAGGGGGCAGACGCCGTGGTCCACGACATCGAAACGGCCGTCGTCGAAGAGCATCGCCAGGCGTTCCGAGGCGGACAGCCGGAAGTGGAAGCCGCAGGCGGGGCAAACAGAGTGGTTCTCGAGGATATCCTCTTTGTAGAGGATCCTCTGACAGTTATTGCAGCGTGTCCAAAGGTTTTCGCTCATGGTCGTTCAAAAAGTCTATCAGCTTATCTGCTATGATGTCAATTCTCGGCCTGGCCTCCTGGGGCGCCGCCCTGTTTTTTGAGCCATTCCGCCAGGTATGAGATCACGGAATCGGGATGAGGCAGGTCCAGCTCGATCTCGATCTTCTCCTTCAGGAGGCTCAAGACCGAGCGGACCAGCTTCTCGGCCACATAAGGTTTTTCGAAATAGTCTGACGCCCCGAACGATGTCAGAGCTTCGTGCCGGTACTGGGGCCCCCGGTAGAGTCCCGTCACAATCACCACGGGCACGGTTCCCTTGGATTCCTGGTGGATCCGCCTCGTCAGATCAAACCCGTGGAACTTGGGCAGGATGGCTTCGAGCAGGACAAGGTCGGGATGATCTGACTTGAATTTTTCAAAGGCCGTGAGTCCGTCCGTGGCCTCGATGATCTCGAACCCGTAAGGCTCAAAAAGCCTGGCGAGGGCGGCCAAGCTTTGGATGTCATAATCAACGATGAGGATCTTTTTGGCGGGCATCAGCGGCCGCTCTAGATGCTCTTTTCCACCGTGGTGATGGCGGCTTCTCCTTCTCGGCTGCGACTGTTGACAGCGGTAACAGCAAACCTGTAGCTCTTATCCTTACGGGCCTGGCGGTACTTATACGTGAGCGTCCGGGAGTCGGTCTCGCCGAGCAGCGTTCTGTCTCCGCCGTCAGGGCAAAGATACAGGCGGTACTTTTGCACGTTCGAGTTGAGGCTGTTCTCCTGCCAGGTCAGGATGATTGTATCCTCCCTCGACGTGGAAAACGCGGCGCCCATTCTCGTCCCCGCGAAATTCAGGGGGGCAAACAACGGGGCTTCTTTGATTACCATTCGAACACCGATCCGGAGGGGATTATTGACAGCCTCAGCGCTTTCGATGCTGACCGTGCCATCGTAAATGCCGGGAGCCTGGTTTCCGGCCGATACGGTTAAGACCGCGTCCGTCCAAGCTCCCCCCGAATTCCCGCGCTCCGGGGAGACCTTGATCCAGTCCTGGCCAGGCGTGATCACATAATTCAAGTCCCGGCCTCCGCCGTTCCGGATCTTCAGGTTTGAGCAAGGAGGAGGCAGCGAACTTCTCTCGTCCAGTTCAAAGGTAAAAGATTTTTTATCCACAAGAATGAACGGGTCGGGATTGAGCGTGACCTGAATGTTCTGAGGATTATTGCTGGCTTCGGGACATTCTAAGACGATGGTCCCTTCATAGGAACCAATATCTAAATGGCCGGCCGAAAGGGAGATTGAAATATCCCTCCATGCTCCTCCGACACTCATTTGGTCGGGGGAAACCTGGATCCAATCCGGCTTCGACCTGATCATAAAATTTAGGGCCCGGCCTCCTCCATTCCTAATCCTCAGGTTCTGGGCAGGAAGGTTTATGTTTTCATCCTTCATCTGAAAGACGAATGACTTTTTGTCCACTATAATAAACGGGTCGGGATTGAACTTAACCTGAATGTTCAGAGGATTATTGCTGGCTTCGGGACATTCTAAGACGACGGCCCCTTCATAATAGCCGATCTCAAATTTTTCGGCTGAAAGCGACAAGGAGACATCTCTCCATAATCCCCAGACGCTCGCCCGGCCAGGAGCCACATTCAGCCAGGCCGGTTTCGACTTGACGGCATAATTCAAGGATCGGCCCCCTCCATTCCGGATTTTCAGAATTTGGGGAGGAAGACCCGGGTTATCATCTGTCATCTGAAAGACAAACGACGTCTTATCGACGTCCATGGACGGCACCGGGCTGCTCATAACGTAGCTGGAGTAAACGGTGCCTTCGATGCCTCCGGACGGGATGTTCGTATAAGGAGTCCGCGCCGTACAAACGTAATCAACCTTGGCCTGGTCGCTTTTAATGGTCAGCCGGGTGATCCCCGAGGGACCCCAAAAATCCGGGTTGGACTTGAACCCGTTGCCGTAATGTTTTTTCCAATAGGTGCCCTGCCACCACGACGTTTCTCCGATATACTTCGTCGAGCCGCAGGCGATGCCGTGGAGCTCCTTCCTGTTTGCGCCGTCTCCGATCTTCTGGACCTTGAATATATGGTCATGCCCGAAAATGAAGCCCCGGAGTCCGTATTTCTTGCCGAGATCCGTCAATTTAACCTGCTCGACCTTATTGGGATCGGCATAGCCAGCATAATCATTGACCGTGAACAGCGGTCCCCGTCCATAGCAGTAACTGTTTTCCTCCTCGGTCGAACCCGCCGGCCAGCCGCCGAGCACATGATGGAAGCAGGCAAAGCTCAACTCGTGGTCATTCTTGCTCAAGACATCCTCGAACCATCTCAGCTGTTCGGCACCCAGGGTCCACTCCTCGACCTTTTTCGGCACATTTCCGCAGAAACCGGTGACGTCGAGCATGATGAACTGAGCTCCGCCCCGATTGTCCTGATCGGCCCCCCAGGAGAACGCGTAATAGTTGCCGTCGGGATGGCCGCCCTCGGGATGGGTGGTTTGGGTCGGGAACGTGAAAAATTTTTGTCTCCAGTATTTCGCCCGGAACCGAGCCCCATTCCAGCTCTCATCGCCGTCGTGATTCCCAAGGGTCCAAAAGACGGGCATGTTGGGCGTGACGGCAGAGAACGCCTTCCTTGACCGGAGCCACAAGGTCTTGGCGATATAATCATAATCCTGCTCGGTGAGGTTCTTGAAGGGGAGTCCCCAGTTCTCCCACCGGTAGTTGGCGCCGATGCCGTTCGAATCGCCCAGGTTGACGAAAAAGTCAGGGTCTTCGGACGCGAGAATATAGCGAAGGGCCTTGGCCAGCATAAAGCTGAATTTGAATTTGCTCAGAGGCCAATCCGGCTCCCACCTAGGATTGGCTTTGAGGTTCTTATAAAAATCATAGAAGAAATCGCCGGTGATCTTGGTCTGTTTGTACTCGTTGGGAACGCCGTAATCGCCGTCATCGAAGATATGGTCGTCGGCGATGAAGAGGGCTTGAATCTGGCCGCCGTCCTGAAGCTTGGCGTTGGGAAGCTTGAAATTCCGGGGAGGAAGAGCCCGCCAATTCCCCTGCCCTTCCCGGTACTGGACCTGATAATAGAGCCGCGGGCTGTCGTATCCTCGGATCTGACAATCGAACGAGCCCTGAACACCGGAATAGGACCAGGTCTCTCTCGGATTGGCCAGGTCCTCCCGCCGGTCGGCGACAAGGACCTTGATGTCCAGGGTTTTCCCGCTTTTCAGGAGGAGGTTGAGTCCGGCCAGCCACGTGCTGGGATCGCTCGCGCTTCTCCGGAGGTTATACACGCGCTCGGCGGCCTCGAAGACCTTGTCGTCGTAGGGAAAAGGAAATTCGTCAGAAGCGAGCTGTTCATAATAGGGAGACGCCGTGCTTATGGTTTCCTGGGGAAAAGTGAAGATCCTGTCCGGACTGAGGCCCGCGAGCAAAAGGCTAGTTCCCCCCAATCTAAAGAACTCTCTTCTTTTCAGGCTCATCCGAGGCGCTACTTACTTATCAAGAAAAGGGCCGCGTTGTCAAATAGTTTTTCGGGCGATAAGGACCAGCTCGTCTTCCTTCTTCAAGGCCTTGGCCAGGAACAAAATAACTGCCAGAGCTCCTTTTGCGATTCTTCGAGCGATACGCTTGATAGGGAGGTAATCCATCCGGAGGTCGAGGCTTCGATAATCGAAGCTGTTCTCGGAGCGGGAGTCCACGACCTCAAATCCGTTCTTTGCCAAAAGCCGGCCCAGCGTTCCGCGGTCGTAGCCGTAATAATGCTTGGAATGCCAATCGAGCTGATAAAGGATGCCGAGGGGAGATCCGATGCGCCCCAAAGAGATCTTATAAATCCAAAGGGCGAGTGAAGGCAGAAGACCCCGCACATCGGGCAGGCGAAGGGCAAGGAGCCCCTTCTCTCTCAGGATGGAATGGAGCCGACGGAGGAAATCCGAGGGCTCAGGGACATGCTCCAGAACGGACCACAGAGTGATCACGTCGAAATGATTCTCTTTGAAGCACATGTCCTTGAATTCGCCTCGGGCGACGGGGTGTGACTTTCTGGCAATCTCATAGGCCTTCCACGAAGGCTCCAGGCCGAACGCCTGAAATCCATTGTTCGCGGCGACATCCAAAAATTCTCCGGTCCCGCAGCCGATGTCGAGAAGACGGCCGCTCTCCGCGTATTTCCGGATGAAGGACACATCGCGCTCGTATTGGGGAATCCTGAACATCGTCACGAACTCCCGGTATCTCGTCAGGTCGAATCCGGCGTAATCATCGCCCGCCTCTTCCGTTTCAGGGATGGGGGCCATCTGGACCAGCCCGCAGTCCGCGCACCGCCAGAATCGTAAATCATGGATGGCAAACAACGGCTTGCACCTGCGGCCTCGACAAAGAGCGCAAGAAAACGAATCGTTCATGGCGTCTATTTGAGATAGTCCTGAAACATGGCGAATTCATCCGCGAGAAAGGCCCGGAGGTCCGGGGCAATGATCAGCCGATCGAAAGCGACGCCGGCTCCTTTTGAAAGCTTGAGTCGGAATCCGATCCTTCCGGCGTATGAAGCGATCTTGAAACTCAGGACGGCGCGGGAAAAGCGATCAGCCCCGGAATCTTCAAGCCGGAGCGGAAACGCCGTCCTCTCTTCGGTTCCGTCTTTCCGAACCAGGATTTCCGCCTCGCCGATATCGCCCCTGATTCCGGAGGGATTGTAAAAAAGGAACTCCGCCCTATATGTCTGCGGCGGCAGCCTTTTTTCCGCCGACTGGGCAATCAGGGGTCCTCCGCCGCCGGGAGAGATCTGCCAAGCTTTTCGGTTCAGAAACGATTCCGACTCCAGGGCCGTTCCATTCTCAAAATTGAACTGATCATCGTCAATCAAAATCGTCTGTGTCGCCAAGAACAGCGGAACGCTGATCCCGGAATATTTTTCGAATTCTCTGTCCCAGCCGCTCCGGTCCAGCGAGCGATAAACAGACAAGAGCTTTGAAGCGGACGGTTCACCAGAAAATTTTTCCACATGCCGGCGCTCCTCGTCGGGTCGTCCGGTCATCTTCGCGCAATAGGCAAGATACAAATGGATCTCCAAATCCCGGGTTCCAAGGGGCGGATTTTCAAGGGCCTGGAGAAAAAACTCCCGGGCTCGGGTGTAGTCTTTCGAGCGGAAGAACTCCACGGCGATGTCGAAATCATCATGGCAAATTTTCACGAAGCAGCCAGCCAGATTTTCGGAGGCCCGGAGACGGACCTTATACATATATTTAAAAAAAGGAAAGGAACGCCTCGGCTCGAGGACGGTAAACGTGTCGCGTCCGCTTTCGACCTTGATCCTTTTTTTGCGAAGGCCGCTGCGGACCGCAATCTCGCCAGCGCCCTCGGGGCTCTTGATGAAGACAGCCAGCCGCGGGATCCTGGCCCGGCTGACAAAGATCCGCTCGACGCTCTCTCTTGCTCGAAGGAAAAAACCGTTGATGTCTTTCCCATAGGCCGTTCTGTCCGCGATCTCGAATTCGCGAGAAGGATTCGGGTCAGCCGGCACGCTTGGCAGAGAGAGGCGCGCCTTCGGTCGGCGGGCGATCTTGCCGCTGTAGATCTTGACCTCGGGATTCTTGAACTCGATCGTCTCGAAATAGAAATCCTTCAGGAGCTCGTGGTTATGGTCCAGCCGGTCATAGACCGCGACCTGTTCTGGGTAATATTTCCTGTACTTCAAAAAGAATCCGTGGCTCGCGCTCGAGGCCTCGATGAAATCGAACTGATCGAAGGCGGGAAAATCCTTCCACAAAAACGGCCGGGCAAAAGACCGGAACTTGAGGCCGGGATTCTTGAGCTCAGGAGTGAACCACTCCCGGCCGAAGAAGCTGCCGGGAGGGAGGTTTCTCTCAACCCACCGCTCGGCGATCTCGGTCGTGTCGTCCTCGTGAAGATACGTCACTTTGCTCAGGCTTCGAAAGCTAATCCAGACGATAGCGCACGCGGCCAGGACCGCAAACGCGGCCCGCGCCGTTTTGCGCCGTTGAAGAAGGTCCCTGAGCATCATCAGGCCGAAGGCGGCGAAGAACGCGTAAAAGAGCGCCAGCGTGGACAGGTCCCTAAGCCTTGAGAAACCGAGATATCCCAGGGCTCCGAGAAAATAAATCAGGCCTGACAAAGCGACAAAGGCCGTTTCCTGATTTCTTCGCCTGAAAATCCAAAGGAGACCGAGGACGATCAGCAGGAACAGGGTGAGACCTTCGGCGGACAGGACATTCCACAGCCCCTTGACGTATTTAGTTTCCGCAATCTTCTCCCAGAGTGTCTGCGGCTTGATGAGGACCAGATACCATTCGGTCTCGTGGACGAGCTTGGAAAGCGTCCTCGAGGCTTTGATGAACGATTCGAACCAGAGTAGGGCGTAAGGATGGCCGGCGAAAAAGCTCAGGAGCGCCACGAACCCGGAGGTCCAGAGCCGTTTATCCAAAAAAATCTTCAAGATGTTTTTCTGCGTTTTATGCCGGTTCCAAACATGGGCCATGAGGATTGAAAAAACGATAAAGATGCCGTTGTACTTGGTGGCCGTCGCGAGGCCCGCGAACAACGACGCCCCGAGGTAGTGGGACCACCGTCCTTCTTTCAGGATGAGCACGGAGAAGTAAAGGGCGAGCGCGTAGAAGAACGTCATCGGGACATCGAGGACGATCTGGTGGCTGTAGAGGATATGGACGAACGAAACGCTGAAAAAAAAGGCCGCGGCCAAGGCGACCGTTTCGGAGAAAAGCTTCTTTCCTATCTTGAAGACGACGAGGATCGTCAGCGCGCCGAGGAGGGCGGATACGTGGCGGGCGATAGCCAGAACCTGGTCTAGAGTGAACTCATAGAGGCCTGGGTACGGATTGGCGCCGATGACGCTCAAAAACCAGGATGCGAGCTTCAGGAGAATCCCGACGATGTAGTTAAAAAAGATGGGGTAGAACAGGATCAGGTCCGGGCTCCAGAATCCCTGGTAAACGGCAAATGCCTGCTTGGCCACTGGAATATCGTCGATTCTCTGATAGACCGACGAGATGCCCCAGGTCCGGAGAAACAATCCGGCCAGGAAAATACAAGAGAGGGCGAAACCGATCTTATGGGCTAGGATCCAGCGGAGGGCATTCTTCATGAATCGCTTACATTATAAGAGGAGGCGGTCCCCTTTTCAATCATTTCGGCCGGACAGCCTCCACGACGACAGACGTGGCAAACCGGCGGGGAATGGCGCCGAGACCTTCATGTCCATGGATCGTCCTCGTTTTTCCGAACGGGAAATAGAGAAAGAGCGAGGTCCGCATTTCCCCTCCCGCTGCCGCGACCAGCGCCTTCAATTCGTCGAACGGATAAAGCCTGAAATGCCGGTATTTTTTTCTCTCAAGACGCCGGAGGACGGCCAGCGCCACGTTCCCGTCATTAATCGTGCTGATGATGATCCGGCCGCCGGGCCGAACGGAGCGCACGAGCTCCATGAGAAAACCGCTCCCTTCGGGAATGAGCTGGATAACGCTGTTGGCAAAGACGACGTCGAAGCTCCCGGACTTGAACGGAAGATTCTCAGCAAGTCCCTGGACGACCGCCAATCCCTTATTGCGGGCGAACGACAGCATCTTCGGGGAGATGTCGATCCCGACGATAAAATTTTCCCGGACGAGCGGCTGCGAGAAGTGGCCTGTCCCGCAGCCGACGTCCAGGATCCTCTTGTGTTTGACATCGCCAAGATGCCGGAGGACCTCGCCGCGGAGAAAACGGAAATTCCTCACCGAGAAATAGCTGTTGGCTGCCTCAGTGTCGCCCCTCTTTCGGGAAATGTCGTCGAAGGTGGGTCCCCAGAAGGAACGAGGACTCGAGGTCATTTAAAGCCCGATCTCCCTGCGAAAGCATTTCCCGAGGAACCGGCTGAGCCCGGCCGGCATCGCCGCCTTCCATATTTCGGGGGCGGCCGTCATGATCCCTCCGGAGCCCGAAAACGGATTCTTAATCCTGTCCGGCTTCAAAGACAGATACACGTACGAATAATCCAAAAGCTCCATCTTCCACTTTTTCTTGAAGATCTCCTGTCCGCGGTAGCGGACCGGGCCAAAATCAAAGAGGCTATGACCGCTGTCATAGGCCCAGCGGAGGAATTCCCAAACGGCGAAATCGTTCGGCTTCAGGAAGAACGCCGCGGCATCCGAGCACATGTCCGTGATATGGACGGTCTGCCCCACAGTCCATCCGACGATCGCCGCAATCGGCGTCTGCCGACAATAGACCAGGAAGACCTTCATCCGGTCCTTCAGATAATGAGAAAGACGGAGAAAATAGTCCAATGGATGGGGAGGCGTCCCCAGCCGTTTCATGGTCTTGAGATACAGGGGATAGAATCTCTTCCGCAGAGAATCCTCGCCTTGTTCCTCGGCCATGGACAATCCGTAGCTCCGGGCTTTTTGGATAACGTTCCGGTCTTTGGAGTCGAGCGCCTTCCACATCGACTCCGGATGTTCCAGACGGCGGACAGCATATTTGAACAGGATCCGCGTTTGGAAACGGGGCGCGCCGGCCACTCCCGGGCTCAGGGGATTGCGCATTTCAAGATGAGAGTGATGTTTCACCCGGAGCGCCTTCTCCGCGAGCAGAGAAAACTCCTCGAGGATCTCCCGCCTCTCTTCGTCGCCCATATCCCTGGACAAAAGGATCCCGCCGTATTCCGAGAACGGCTGGGACAGGATCCTCCTTCCATAAATGAGGCTCCTGTGGAAAAAGCCGGGGAAAACGGCCTTGAGAATTCCATTCTTTAAATAAGCCTGGTAAAAGGGCTCGAAGCGATATGTCTCTTCGACAGCTTTTTTAAAGCCGGAAAGATGGACCATCCGCCCGCTAGGCTGCGCGCTGACGAACTCGTCCCACCGGCCTTCCAGGGATTCAACGAAAGGTATCCAGCTCATCGGCGAGGCGCGGGCTCCACGGCGCTCATGAATCCCTCGGCCGTCTTTCAAGAGCCTCCTTCAAAAGACCGATCTCCTGAATGAGTTTCTTCTGGGTCTCCTTGAGCTCGGAAATGGCCACGGAAAAATGGACGAGGATGACCGCGAGCCCTATGATCAAGATCAGAAACAAGGCGGCGGGCGGATATCCGATGCCGATCACGTAGGAAAATTTGTCGAGCAGGCCCCGGAATATAGACAGAATGAGAAAGATGACGCCCATGGCCAGCCAGAGGATCGAGAATTCCTCGCGCAGTCGCTTCCGGCGGATGAGCTCGATGATGAAAAAGATGAGAAGGATGCTCCCGATGATGGCCAGGACCTGAATCCGGATGGTTTGAACATTTTCCATGGGTTCTCTCCCTCTGTCTTCGTCAATCGTCTTTTCTTAAAAGCAGCACAAAAATGGCCAGGCAGACCTTGACCATGTAATACAGGGAATGCCAGAACGTGATCGAGGATTTTCCCGCAGCCCGGGTTTCCATCTCCACGGGGACCTCTTTGATCCGCAGGCCTTTCTTTTTCAGGATATAAATGGCTTCGGGCTCAGGATAGTCGTCCGGGTAAGCACGGCTCAAGACCTCGATCGCCCGCCGGTTATAGGCCCGGAAGCCCGAGGTGCTGTCGGTAATACGCTCCCCGAGAAGGGCGGCGTTGATTATCTGGAACGTTTTGATCCCGGCCCGCCGGAAAAGGCTGCCGCGAAATCTTGCTTTCTCGACAAACCGCGAGCCGATCACGACGTCGGCCTCGCCGCTAAGGATGGGTTCGACGATCTTCCGGATCTCGGCCGGCCTGTGCTGGCCGTCGCCGTCCACCTGGACCGCAAGATGATAGGGAAGTCCGCAGCTGTAGAGAAATCCCGTCTGGACAGCCCCGCCGATCCCGATATTCTCCGGAAGGTCGATGACTTTGACGAAATCAAACTTGCGGGCCGTTTCCGACGTGCGGTCGGTGGAACCGTCATTGACGACCACGACGTCAAAATCCGGAGCTTCTTCCCTGATCGAGCGAAGGACTCCTTCGAGGTTCTTCTCTTCATTATAGGCGGGAATGATGATGATCTTGTCCATAAGGCAGCTGCGAAAATCATACATGAATTCCCTCGGAGAAACAACCGCCGAGCGGCGGTGTCCAAGGGATACATATCTCTATGCGGAGGGAAGGTAAAGGTCAAAATAACATGCCATGACCTGACTGCAGCCAGGAATTTGGAAGGCGCGGCAGGCATTTCTCCATAATTCGTCAAAATTTAATAAAATCCTGACAACCGTGACGAATGGGAAACGCCCGTTCCTATTCCGAACACGGAAGTTCATTCCTTATAATCAACCCCTTTTGAGATTACCCGCCGCCTATTAATCAAGGCAATAAATACACAGAAGGGCACTGAATTGATAATGTCGGCAAAATAAATTATCATAAAAAAGTAAGAAATTACGAATTTTTTGATCCTGCTACCGTACAAAAAAGACGAGCATTCCATATGATTGCGAGAGTTATGTGAATATGAAAAAAATAGGGCGGGGACAGCTGCTCCTGTCGGCCCTCAGAGACCGAGGCAAGATCCACGAGGGCGCCTTCAGAGGAATTCACTTCTCCGGCGAGGATCTGTCCAATTACGATTTCTCCTCTCTGGATCTTACCAGGGCTAAATTTCAAAGTTGTGATCTTTCCAAATGCAATTTTGAGAAATCCAACCTCCATCAGGGGGCTTTTTGGAATTCGAACCTGGCCGAGGCCAATTTCACAAAAGCCTGCTGCCCGGGAGTCGATTTCACCAAGTCGATCCTTCGCCGCGCCCGCTTCTATCAAACAAACCTCCGTGATGTCATCTTCTCCGGGACAAACCTGAAATCTGCCGATTTTCAAGAGGCCAGTTTCGAAGGCAGCGATCTTCGCCGCTCGGATTTCTCGGGATGTCTGGCCGTGGGGGTCGATTTCAGAAAAGCCAGCCTGGACGAGGCCCGGTTCGACGGGGCCGACCTCCGAGCTTCGAATTTCGAGGGAGCCAGTCTCTATGGCCTAAAAGCCGAGGGCGCCGTGTTCTGCGGAAGCACGCTCCGCAAAGCCAACCTGGAAGCAGCCGTTCTTAATGGCGCCGACTTCTCCCGTTCTGATCTCGCGGGGGCTGATCTCAAGTTTTCCTGCCTGAAAAATATCCGTTTTGAAGGAGCGAAGCTTTCCCGGGCGGATTTCAGGTTTTCCCGCGGGCTGACGCTCGCCGAGAAGAGAGCCCTTAAGCGACAAGGAGCACGAGTGTCCTTCGGGAGTGACTACCTTCTTAGGACGTCATGGGGAAAAGGCATCTGTTTCCTCCTCGGCCTTGGTGCCGCCCTGGGGATCTATCTCTATTTCTCCGATTTACAACGCCAGAGTTTCACTACGCTCCGGAATAAATTGACGGCGGCCATTGAGCAAAAACAATATCAACGGGCGATCCAGATTGATCTTGCTCTGGCTCAGAAATTCGAAACGAGAGAGAATATGGATGCCATGGTCAGCTGGACTCTCCACGCCGCCAACATATATAAGATCCTCGGCCAAAGGCCTCAAGCCCTGGAGCTTATGACCGGCCTGCTCAAGACGGTCGGTGACGATGTCCAAGTCTCGAAGGTCAAACTCGACTTAGCCATTTTTTACAATGAAGAAGGTCTGCTGGACAAGACCCTCGCCTCTTTAAAAGACGTCCAGGCATCCGCTCTTGAGAATAACTTTGAGATCTCCTTAAAGCTCGCCCGGTTTCTCCGGGAGCTCAAGCACTATCCTGAGGCTATGGCCATCTATCAAAAAATGATCGAAAAATTCGGACAGGATCCTCGCCTCCGCTCGGAGGCCGAGGCGAATCTCTCCCAACTCACTCAAGAGATGGGAGCTCAGGGTCAAAAAGGCAAAGGCCGTGAGTCTGATGCGGCGACGGGGGTAAAAGACAAACGCCAGCCAGGCAATAAATGAGGAGAAATGGCTTGAGATTTCCCGTTCCTTCTCCACGGAAAATATACATCGTCCTGCTCGCTGTGCTTATCATTTTAGTCTTTGATATCAAGGCCGTCAGAACTTATGGCTATCAAAATCTTGAAAGCCGAGATCCCCCGTTCATCGGAGACGAGCCGAAGTATCTGCGGATGGCCTATTCTTTGACTAAAGACGGCGACTTGGACCTCTCCGACCTTGTCGTCACCCCGGAGGAGAAAAAAGAAATTCAGGCCGAGGCGCGGCGCCTTGGCAGCCATAGATTTACCGACCTCTATGTGGTAAGCCGGAACGGAGGGATTTATTGCCTTCATATGCCCGGCTTTTCTGCTTTCATCTGGCCGGCTTTCAGTCTTGATTCCCGACACTATCCTCCGGATCCCATGAAGGCCACCCCCGAACTTCCCTTTTTGCCTCAGGAGCTTCCCGCTACGAAGCTCTGGCTCCTGGCGACCGCTGTCCTGACCATCCTGTTGCTGATCAGACTCCTCGACAACGTCTTCCGGTCTCTTGTTCTGGTGGGAGTTTGCCTCCTGTTCTTTATCCTCAAGTCTCCCTTCCCCGATTATGCCTTTCTGCTCTATCCCGAAGCGACGGCGACGTTTTTCAGCCTCCTGGCATTCAATGCCATTCTCTTTCCGTTTCGACGAAAATGGGTCAATGATGTCTTCCTCGTGCTCGGCATTAGCGCCTTGCCGTGGCTTCATCAAAGGTATATTCTTCTGGCCTTTGGCCTCTTTCTCGCCTTCCTTTTCTCCCTGCGCTGGACAAAAGCGGCTTTGAAGAGACTGGCGGTGCTGTGTCTGTCGTTTGTCGTGTTGAGCATTCCGTACTTCTATTATTTCTACTCGATAACAGGGAATCCATCGCCTCTCAGCATCCAAAAGGCGTACGGTCAGGCCTATGCCCAGCTCAATATCCTGCCTTTAGGATTTTTCGGGCAGATGTTCTCCGGGGATTGGGGCCTTCTCTGGGTCTATCCCTGGATCATCCTCTTCTTCTTTGGCATCTATTGGGCCATGAAGACCGCCCGGAAGCTCGCGCTGACTCATCTGATCGTGTATGTGCCTTATTATCTCATCTGCAGCGCTGCCGTTCCTTGGAACGGAGCCGCTTATCCCGTCGGCCGCTTTCTCGTGGCCACCTTGCCCTTCTATCTTGTTTTTTCCGGCATAGCCCTCCAGAACCTCTTGCGCAATCTGTCCTTGTTTCGAGTCATTTTGTATGGAGCATGGTTCCTGGTGGTCATCCTGAACGAGGCGACAGGATTTGTGAGCCTTGATTTCGGTTTTAGCTCTCTAACGCCGCAGGAATTCCTCCGGATGGCCATCTGCGTCGTCTTTCTTCTGTTGTTTTATCTCAGTCTCTTTTTGAGTGATAAATTCGTGTTCCAAAAAAGGAACGTGTAGGTTTTAGGGGCTAAAACCAAATTCCGAGAAAGATTTCAGTCCTGGAAGATAAAAATTTTTTTATGGGCATTAATGGTATTGTCCAGGGCGCCGGGTGGGAGAATAGGACGTTGGCGGGTTTCTGTTTCAGAGAAGAATAAAGGAGGGGCACGGGCCCTGATCAGTCGCACTCCTCTCCTTAATGAGGCCAGATTATGGTCTTACTTAGAGAACGAGAGTTCGGGAAAGGGAATAAACGGTATCGAGCTTTTATGAAAGCCTTTGGGCACAGAATTCCGGAGTCCGTCGTTTGACAATTTAACCCAAATCCATGATAATTATCTGCCGCATGAAGCCGAAGAACATTCTGTTGATTTTCAGCCTGTTCTTGGCCATCGTTCTGGTGTTCCGGGGCTGTCGTCCGAAGGCTATTCCCCGCAATTTCATCCTCGTGACCCTGGACACGTTGCGGGCGGACCATGTCAACGCCATTTCGCCGGGGAAAGCCCTCACCCCGAGTCTTGATTTCCTGGCTGGCCAGGGGACTCTCTATAAAAACTGTTACAGCCTTATCCCCATTACGCTGCCTTCGCACGCATCGATCTTCTACTCCCAGCCGCCTCATCTCCTCAAAAACTACACCAACGGCCAGATCCTCCATCCTAAAAAGGACTTGCCTTCGCTCGCCACCCTGTTCGAACAGAACGGCTTTGCAACCGCCGCTTTCGTCTCCCTCGGCGTTGTCCGCGCCCCGTTCGGCCTGAACAAAGGCTTTGGCACATATGTGGATGAATTTCCGCAGGATCGCTGGTATCTCCACGCCGGGGAAGTCAACGCGAAGGTCTTCCCCTGGCTTGAATCGCACAAAGACAGGCCCTTTTTTCTCTGGGTCCACTATTCCGATCCGCACGAGCCTTACACTCCCCCCGGCGCGCCCGATAACCTGGATATCTATGTCAACGATAAACATATCGGCTCATACTGTCTGAGCAATTACTCCATCAACACGGCCGAATTGCTCTTAGAGACAGGGACGAACGAGGTCCATTTTAAAGTCAAAAACGATAACGACAAGTTCCCCTATCAGGCGCGCCTCGATTTGTTCAAGATCATGGCTCCCGACGAGTCCGGCCTGAAGATCGAGCATTACCGGGACTGGTATGTCCGGCGGGAGGACGGTACTTATTTCTTTAAGAGGACCGCCTCCATCATCATCACCAACTCCGATAAGCCGCGCCGGGCCGTGATGACGTTCCGGGGAAAGCTGATCGTCCCGATTGAAACCATAACGCGGCAAAATTACCGCCGGGAAGTCGAATACATGGACGGGGAGATCGGCAAACTGTGGGCCAAGCTCAAAGAGCTCAGGCTCTTCGAGAACACGGCGATCCTTGCGGTCGGCGACCACGGTGAAGGGCTGGGCGAATACAACACTGAGGACGGCATCCGCTATGTCGGGCACATCCATTTTCTCCAGGATGTCTTCATGAAGGTTCCACTGATTATCTACGACGCCGCAGTCCCTAAGCGGCCCGCCGTCCGGGAGGAGTTCGTCACGCTGCTCGATGTTGGCCCGTCGATCGCGGACATCATGGGCTTCAAAATCCCGACCTATTATCAGGGAAGGAACCTGCGCAAACTGCCGAAGGGCGAGCCTTTGGAAATTTTCGAGGAAACGTATAAGCCCGAAGCTGGAAGGGACAAGTTCGGGATCCTGGCCTTTCCTTGGCACCTGATCTTTACGCCGGAAAAACAGCTGGACGAAATCTATAACCTGATGAAAGATCCGGAAGAATGCGACAACCTTGTCCTGAAAGACAGCCTCCCTCCCGAGGCCATCTCCCTCAAACAGAAGCTCGAAGCCAAGACGAGGGAGATCCTCAAGAGTAAAGAAGCCGTCAAGCTGGACAAAAAGGACGAGGACATGCTCCGGTCCTTGGGCTACATCAAATAAGGTCGTGCTGGTCCTGTCACGGCCGTGCTCTTTACGCCCTTCGACCTTAGCCGAAGACGCGAGTCCTTTCGAGCGAGTCCCTTCGAGCCCCCTCCCCGAGCCCCGTTGATGCC
>Ga0105152_10000029_pt1 | contig 30002 bp, 26 predicted proteins | sample LakBais05cmmetaG_FD_81534 | JGI IMG/M metagenome (GOLD analysis project Ga0105152, IMG submission 81534) | Lake sediment microbial communities from Lake Baikal, Russia to study Microbial Dark Matter (Phase II) - Lake Baikal sediment 0-5 cm | ecosystem: Environmental > Aquatic > Freshwater >...
CACATATTCCTTTGGTAAGGTACAATCCTCTTTGTAGATCATGGCTACTCCTTTCGCCTTGTGTTGTTCTCAACTGAAAGGATACCGTGATCTACACTTTTACAGAAAGAATATTACACTAACGACTTAGCTCTTGTTGTTAAGAGAAATGATAAAAGATACGACAGTATATCTGATAGCGTATATGAATTCATCTATAATACGAGGTAGAATTAGTATACTATATCGTAGATTCAATTCACAAGTTCAACTGAACACCTGAGAAGTGAGGCAAGTTGGTGTATTATTAGCATTTCAAGGACAGTCAAACGAAAGGATCGATTAAGAGATAAAACACACAGATCACACATATAAAAAGATACTTGATTTTTGTGTTATTGCTTGTGGGAGAGAATCAGAAAGAGATCGGGGAAATAATTTGACACTCATTGAGGTCCTTACGAATTAACATTTGCCCCTGGCACATGAATTTAATTAATGATAAAACTAGATCAGTAAGAAAATGCACACAAAAAGGAATAATAATAATGCCTATGATCTATGATAGTGCAAAACGAATAAATCCTGCGATTGACGAAATAAAGGAGATCATTCGTTATCGTGATTTAGTTGCACTTCTGGCAAAAAGGGATATTACCACGCGCTACAAACGATCGGTGCTTGGAGTAGCGTGGACGATGATCAATCCGTTGGGCATGATGTTGATCCTGACCATTGCCTTTTCGCAGTTGTTTAAGGATGTGCCTGGATACCCGGCATATATATTGAGCGGGCTGATTGTCTGGCAATTCTTCTCGCAAACCACCACAGCGGCGATGGTTAATTTGGTATGGGGCGGCGGATTGCTACATCGCATCTATCTTCCGCGTACTTCCTTCGCTCTGGCTGCGATCCTGACCGGTTTGACAAACCTATTGCTGACATTCATACCCCTGATGATTCTGATCCTGATCATTGGTTTACCGCTGCGTATCTCCCTGGTATTTGTTCCGATTCCAATACTGTTTTTGGCGGCGTTTTCGCTCGGGCTTGGTTTATTGATGTCCACATTCGCTGTTTATTTCCCGGATGTGGCAGAGATGTATCAAATCGGCCTGACAGCATGGATGTATCTGACGCCGATCTTTTATCCAGAGCGGATCTTGCCGGAGAAGATTGGGTGGTTCATCACCAGATTCAACCCTGTTTATCACCTGGTCAGGTTATTCAGAGCTTGCATCTATGAAGGTCGCTTCCCATATTGGAATGAGGTTTGGCCAGCTATGGTTTTTTCCATGGTGATTCTAGTCGTTGGTTGGACGGTATTTTCGCAAAAAGCAGATGAATTTTCTTACAGGATATAAATCAACTAATCAACACTTATGAAACAACCCGTTATTCGAATAGAGCACGCATCAGTTTGTTATCGTATCCCCAAAGAACGCATCGGAACGTTTAAGGAATATGCAATCCGTCTAATTCAGAGAAAGATCAGCCACCAGGTCTTTTGGGCCCTGCAGGATGTTAATCTGGAGATTGCCGAGGGTGAAATGGTGGGCATCATTGGCCAGAATGGCGCCGGGAAGAGCACCTTATTAAAACTGATCGCCCGTGTGCTCAGGCCAAAGACCGGTCGCGTATGGGTCAGAGGACTTGTTGTTCCGTTGCTTGAGCTGGGTGCCGGATTTCATCCCGAACTAACTGGCCGTGAAAATATCTATCTGAATGGTACCATGCTCGGCTTCACGCGCAAACAGATGGATCAGAAATGTCCCAGGATCATTGAGTTTTCTGAGCTGGGCGAGTTTATTGATGCACCCTTGCGCACCTATTCCACCGGCATGTGGGCCAGGCTTGGCTTTGCATTGGCCACGGATACGAAACCGGAGATATTAATACTTGACGAAATCCTTTCGGTTGGCGATGAGGCATTTCAACGAAAGTGTGTCGAGCGTATTCAAAAATATAGGGAGCAGGGTGCTACGACCTTACTGGTCTCCCACAGTATGGTACAGGTTCAGGAGACCTGTCAACGGGCGGTGTTGTTGAACCATGGTCATTTAATTGCAGCTGGTAAGGTGCGTGATGTCATTAAAGTGTATCGTAAAGAACAGGCCTCATAAAATCGATAATCCAAACGAACGAGCATGATCGCATAAAACGATGTCGCAGAACCGGATTCACAGATTTATTCAGTCCTCCCGGCTTTTTCAATCTATTTTCTCGAGACTCGGTGCGTTTATCCACCGTCCGGTCATTTCCACTACCCGTAAATCGAGATTAATCCCTCCTGCTTATGATGGTTGGCAACACCGGCATCCACCGGATATGAAAACCCTGAATACCACCAAAGAAAAACAAAATGATCCGACGCATTTTTCGCTTTTCGCAGATTGTGAAGACGATCAGTCTGACTTTTTTCAAAAAACAATCCAATCGCTAACCAATCAGATCTTTCCCGCCTGGCAATTCATCAATTTGCAGAAATATGGCATAAAAAGATGCTTTGCATTTGATCAATGCGCCCATTCCTCCATAACCAACCAGTTGGATCATAACCTCTGATGAGGTTAATACAGTCATTTATATGTGCAAGAATGGGCATGCCAAGAAGCAGATCTAAAAGTACAAGCAAACTGACACCACGCTAGTAATCTTTAGGACTATTACCAAAAGGTAAAATAAAAGAGCCTTCAACTAATGAGAAAAATCTGCTCACTATTCAATAAAATATCCTCCTATTATGAAAACCATGGATTTACTGAATCCTTGAAATTTATCGGATGGCTTTCAGCATTGTTTATTGAGAAAGCAGTTATCTGCATTGAAGAAATAATTTCTATACAACAAGCAATCTATTCGCTTAAACAAATGAAAATTGAATACTTGCACCGCAGACCGGATAGAATCACCACCCTCAAACCTTTAGTCACATTTATTCTACCGGTGGTCACAAACAAAAGTCAGGCAAGAGCAACAATAAAATCTCTGCAAGCGCAACTGAACCCAAACTGGGAATGCCTTGTTTTTCTGGAAAATGCATTATCCCCCGTCAATCAGACTAACGTAAGAATCAAAGAAGATCGAAGGGTCCATTTCTGTACTTGTGATCAATACCATGATAACAATCATGTGTTAAAGGCATCAATAACCCGAATAAGTGGGCAATGGGCTGTCATAACACAGTCAGGCGACCGGTTTGATCCAAATACGGTCGATCAAATATATAGCTATTCAGGGGATATCCTTTATTGGGATGAAGATCGTTATAAATGCGGAATTTTCTTCAGCCCCTTTTATAAACCTGATTGGTCGCCAGAATTATGGCTATCTGTAGATATCCTTCGATGCGCTGCGATCAAGGCGAGTTATTTGTGTAATGCATATGCCAAGGATCGTACTGCTCGTCTCATCCCTAACTGTGTTGGTAATACAAGCAAAATAAATCATCTGGCAAGGGTCCTGACACATTGTAGCTCTTCTGCATGGAAGGACCCACATTGTATTCAAAACCATATGAAGGATGTTAATAGTTATATTAAACAAAAGAAGTATCCAATAAATGCAAAGTTGCTTGAGGAAAGCCAACGAATCAAAATATCAACGGCTACGAATTCAGGAAAAGTATCTATCATTATCCCGAATAAAAACAATTTACTAAGCTTGCATACCTGCATTCAATCGATCCTTGAAAAAACAATAACAGGAAGTTATGAAATCATTATTGTTGATAACAACAGTTCAGATGAGAGCACTCTTAATTATTACTGCGCACTTCGAAGCGAAAATGGAAACACCCGCATTATAGAACTTGGAGAGAAATTTAACTTTTCAAATGCATGTAATGCTGGGGCTCGAGTTGCGAGTGGGGACATTTTACTGTTATTAAATAATGATACCGAAGTCATTTCTGAAAACTGGCTGGAGAATTTAAAGACATTTATCAAGATTAAAGGCGTGGGTGTTGTGGGAGCGAATTTACTCTATCCAGACGGGAAAATACAACATGCAGGCATTGTCATAGGCTTGGAAGGACACGCCAGTCATATCTTGCTTGGTTCCCCGGGTGGAAGAATAACGCCATATGGGCTCGACTCATGGTATCGTAATGTCTCAGCTGTTACTGCCGCTTGTATGATGATTAGAAAATCGGTCTATGATGAGTTACATGGTTTTGACGAGGGATTTCAACTTATTTTTAGTGATGTCGATTTTTGCCTCAGAGCCATTAATAAGGGATATCGCGTGGTCTACAATCCAGATGTGCAATTGATCCATCACGAGGGCATTTCCAGGGGCAAGCACAATCCGAAAGGTGATATAGAATTGGGCTATCAAAGATTTTTAAGTTATATTAAAAATGGTGACCCTTTCCTGAATTCCAATATATCACGGGCATGGCGTAAACCAACATTTCGTAGAACCTGGGAACAACAACCCGATAACAGAGTCAAGGGTATCATTCAATATCATTGGTATTAATTCAAGGCATGACGAAATCAGGTAGTAAATACTCTAATGATCATGATTCGATGATGATGTCGCGGATAGTTACAGTCTGGTAGTAATAAATAGTTGGATTGATTGATGACACGGGTAATTAATAAAAGAGTTTGTATTGCAAGTGGTGTGCGGGGAGACACCCGTCGTTATCGCACGATTCACCTGTTTGAGCAGTGCCGTCTTTTAGGTCTAAATGTAACCTACTCTCATGTTACGGATTTCCAATTTCAGGCTAAGGTTGATCAAGCGCATTTACTGGTGCTGCACCGCGCCGCTTGGGATCCCAATATTCAGCAAGCTATTGAAAGTGTCCATCAACGCGGGGGACGGGTCATCTTCGATACCGATGATCTTCTTTTCGATCCAAACGCTTTCCAGTGGATCGATAGCCCTGACTTTGCCGACCCTGTCCGTTCAGGTCTCTATCGTGATGATATGATGCGTTACCGACGAACAATGGAATCCTGTGATGCCATTATGACTTCGACGGAATACCTGGCCAAACAGGCGGTTGCTTTTAATTTGCCCACATTCGTATACCGGAATGGATTCAGCAGTGAAATGCTGACCATATCCGATAAAGCTAGTAATCAAGTAAAAAAGGATCCGGAAAAAATTATCGTTGGTTACGCCAGCGGGACGCTCACTCATAACCGTGATTTTGATATGATCTCGCCGGAGATAAGGCGGGTGCTTGATGTGAATAAAAATGTATCTTTATGGCTTGTTGGTCCACTTAAACTGGATCGAGGTTGGGCTGCTTATCGAGCCAGGATCATTCACTTGCCGCATGTCCCCTGGCGGTTGCTGCCCGGATATCTCTCGCGTTTTGATATTAATCTGGCACCTCTCGTGACCGGGAACCCTTTCGCGCAGTCGAAATCGGAAATTAAATGGATGGAAGCGGCATTAGTCCGGGTTCCGACGATTACAAGTGCGACCGAAGCATTTAGATCCGCCATTCGGGAAGGGAAAACAGGCTTTTTGGCATTGACGCCTGCCGAATGGTACAGCTCATTAATCAGGCTGATTCAAGATCCGGATCTACGTAAGAAGGTAGGCGAGGCAGCATATGAACAGGTCGTAAGAAATTACAATCCCCAAGTCCGCGGAGACCAATTCCAGAAGATATTAGAGCAGGTATATCCAAAGAAAGAGTGGGCCGTTAATAGTCAACGCTCGGTTCACAAAGCCAATGCTACTGGGGAGCTTTTAGAGCTTCCTAGAAACAAAGATCTCGCTGTCCTTGAAAAATCACCCTCCCTCTTCAGGATGGCAGCCTATGCATTACGATACCGGGGAATATCAACTCTCATCAAACAAGTCTGGGTGTTCTTTCGGCGTTTGATCAGCCCGATCATTCCCTATCGAAAGAATACAGGCCGGCATGGGAATCGATGAATAAACGGCCAGTCTTGTCTATTTGCATTGTGTCATACAACACGCGTGAGATGCTGAGGGACTGCCTTCATTCACTGGCAGAACATGCACCGCGAGTACCCTGGGAAGTCATCATTGTGGATAATCAATCCGCTGATGGCTCGGTTGAGGTAATTAAAACAGAATTCCCGAATGTTAAACTGATTAGCTTAACCTCACATGAAGGTTACACCAAGGCAATGAATTGCGCACTCAAGGTGGCGCAGGGACAATATCTTGTTCAATTGAATCCGGACACCCTGATAAAAACCAGGATATGGGATGAACTGATAAAGTTCATGCAAACCCATCCCGATGTTGGCATCTGTACGCCAAAAGTGCTGAATCGTGATGGAACACTGCAAAATCAATGCCGCCGCAGTGCTGCGGGACCCTGGGACACATTCTGCTATGTAAGCGGATTATCCAGGCTCTTTCCAAAGAACAGACGCTTTGCGGGTTACCTGATGACCTACATGGATATGGATGTCGTTCACCCCTGTGAGGCTGTCTCAGGCTCCTGCATGTTCATTCGACGGGAAGTGATCGAGCGAATTGGTTACCTCGATGAAGTCTATTATGCTTATCAGGAGGATTCTGATTTTTGTTTTCGAGCAAGGCTGGCTGGTTTTCAAGTTTATTATGTGCCTTTAACGTCGATCATTCATTATGGTGGGCAGGGTGGGTCACTGGTCAATGCCCGGAAATCCATTTATGAATGGCATCGCTCCTATTGGATCTATTATCGTAGATATTTTTCTCCCAACCACTTCTTTCTGGTAAATTGGCTTGTTTTCATAGCAACAGGTTTGCGCTTGTCGCTACGCCTGTTTATCAGCCTTTTCCAGCGACAGGAATACGTCGGTTCGCGGAAGCCCTGACTATTATTGTGCCAGTGGTGCGTACGGTGGCATGCAACTTGCATAAACTTCTAATGAGGTTGTATGTCAAATAAAGTGCCCTTTTTAAACAAAAAACATTACTTGGTTATTACTCTTATGACCATTGCAGCGGGCATAATCAGCTTGAGCCCTTTCCTGCTGAGAAATATTAATTCAGATTTTGCGTTTTTAGCACCCACCGCGACTGATTTAACAAGCAACACCGGGGAAATAATCATAACCACACAACAGCCCAATTCTCCTGTCATCGTTGAACAACCCACATACGTTTATATTTTTCCGTTCATTGAGAAAGGACACGATGATCTCGTGCAACCCGGATCACCTGTCTATGTGGCTAATTTTACTCACCCTGAAGCGGGGTGTAATTGGGCGGGTGTAGCAGGTCAGATATTTGGTAAAGACGGCTACCCAATCCTTGGATATACGGTGGTCGTTTCTGGAACGATAGGTGGACAAACTATCGCGCTGAGTGGTGTTACGGGTAATGCTCAGGCTTATGGTATCGGGGGGTATGAAATCAAGCTTGCTGATGCCCCGTTTACATCGTCAGCAGCATTAGTATTATCTATATATGATAGTAATAATAAAGAGATGTTTGACCCGGTGCCTATAACGACATATCAGGATTGCCAAAGGAATGTGATAATAATAAATTTTGTGATTGGTGATTAAGGTGGGGTTTTATTAATACTCAGTAACGGCGGTCGGTAATAATTAGTCCGCCGTTTTTTTATTTTGTGTTACCACCCTGCGTGCCGCCGAGACAAGCCCGGCGATGATCCAGAGATATGGCAGAGCGAAAGAATCCAGGCTGAAACCCTCGATAATAAATGCAACCAGCGTCAATTGCCCGGCCAATCCTACAAGAAGAAAGAGTTTCTCCTGACTTTGCATGAGAAAACGTGCTGATCGCCAGAGACCTGCTAACCAGGTCAGAAAAAAAGAAAATCCTACAAGGCCTGTTTCGGCCAAAATACGAATCCAATAACTCTTGGTATTTACCATGTATCCAAAACGATACACCAAATTGCGAAATTCTGTTGTTGCCCAGCCGACTGGAGAGATATGGGAGGTAACAAAAAAGCCTGTATTGCCAAGACCTACACCTAGAATAGGATAATCGCGAAAAATATGCCACCCCAATAACCAATAGATGACCCGTTCGAGGAATTGTAATCGTTGACCGAAATATATGAGTGTGTTTTCATTAAATGCCATAATAATAGCAAGGTCTTCTTTTGGCATTGGCGCAAAAAGTAATGCCAGACGTTTATCGAATTTGGAACCGATATAAACAAGAAGCAACGCCAAGCCGATATATAGCCCTGTCATTGTTATGCCGATAATAATATTAATAATATAGTGTGGTAATTTCTGTTTAGATTCTTCAATGTGCAGGTGGCTAAGAATCAATCGGCTTAGTTTGTTGACGACGTTTAAATTTATTTTTAATAGAAGGAATGCTATCACGAGAAGGAAGGCTGCCATTCCAACCCGCGGGCGGGATAAAAAGAATTCTCCCAACGCAAAGATCAGAAGAATATTCTCGACGGAAAAACGTAACAGGCGAAAACGGAAAACGGATTGTTTTAGATAGGTTGCTGCGAGCCAGAGGGGCAAATACAATATGTTAAGCTGATGAGCAAACCAGGATGGTTCGTAGGCCAGGCTTGTTAGACGAGTACCTTCACGCACTGCAGAAGTTTGAATTACAAGCCACACTCGCATTTTTTCCAGCAGGGTTGGGAAATGTCCACCCTGAGTAACAATGATTACAGTCTGTAAGAGACCCCAGAGCAGCATGATTGCCCCTCCAATGTGGATCCATTGAAGGGCGCGGCGAAAACATTTCACATCTTTTAGCCAGGTGACTGTTACGAGATAAAAACTTAATCCAATCCCTAGAGTAAATAATCCGCGTATGGATTGGTCTAAGAAAGTTCGTCCTTCATAATGAATAACGTTGAGGTAATATACTCCTGCTGAGCTGAGGATTGCTGCCAGAACAAATCCCAATATCGGTATAACCTCCAGGGGTAATTCTTTGCCACGGATGATTTGAGGAATGAACCATAGGATTATCAACAAACCAAGAGGTATGGCCGAAAATGGAGCTGCCTGCGAGTTGGTCATCCATCCGAGGATTGGGAAGCTGGTTAAAGGTAACCCTATGTATACAATACTCCAGAGGACTTCAATGAGTGGTGGATAGATTGTTTTTAATCTATAAAGCATTCAACCCACCTTGTTTATCTTCTTATTGTGTGTAATCTTTAATTTAGAAACTATGATGTATGGATTGGAGGTCAGTATTATCCCAACCAAAAGGCCAATTAAAGCTCCTGACAGAACATAACTGTTAGTCTGAGAATATGTGGGCGTTACTGGTAAATCGGCGAGACTTCCAATGTTAAGCGTTAGATAGGGTGGCAAATACCCGTCACGCTGCATTTGGTTAAAAATTAGAACCGTATCATTTGCCCAAAGATTGACCATTTTTTGGGCTGTTTTTGGATCGCTATCCCTGAAAAAAAGCTCGAAATCGGAAAGTTTCCGATATACACTCATTTGGTGCATGAAGGCTTTGTAATCAATGGAAAGGTTGTCTTCAGTGGCCTGTGTCAGGACAGTTCCGATAACACCATTTGACAAGATCAGAGATCCGACTGAATTAATGATCATATCTTCGTCGTATTGGCTCAACTGTATATCCCTGATATCCTGGAATTTTATAAATGTATACAAAGTCGCTTTAGCCTGATAGACCGGTGGTCGAACGCGTGAGATGGTGTATCCGATGATCCCACCTGCAATGCTGGTAAGGATTAGAACCCACCATAAACGTAGCGAACGAAGTATTTGGTCTTTGGGAGAAAACTCTTGGGGCATTAGTCCTCCAGAGAAAATTTCACTTTAACAGTCTGTATTCACATTATAAACGATAGCTAGCCTCAGGGTTATTAAAAGTAATAGTTTCGATAAATGTTATACTCAATCAGAGGTATCATGCAAAAATCAACAGCTCTTCCCATCGCCATCCTGATATTTGTTATTGTTTCTGCCTGCTGCATTTGTGGAGGGCTTGCATTTATTTTTGGGATGCAATATATCAATAGCCTGCCATTAACAGACATTCTTCAGAATCTTGATGGATCTTTTGGAAAGGGTCTTCAACAAAACACCCCGGCAGCCACTATCGACTCAAGACCCATCGATGATACAGCTTATACGACCTTGGAAATGCTCCAGAATACCAGCGTCCCGGTGTCAGATCCCATTGATATCGCCGCGCGCCTCCTGGGAATCAAAGATGTTCCACGTACGATACCTGCCCCATTAGTACCCCTGAGAATTGGAGACCGCCAACTTTTTTGGGTCACCAACGATGATACACTTGAAAGTACTCAGGTAAAAGCATATCTGCGTTATATCACGGATGATATTTATTTCTGGGTTGAAGACGGGGTTGGTTTCGACCTCGATGATATCGAATCCCTGGTAAGGGTATTTGACGACAAGATCATTCCTATCAATCGAAAATTCTTTGGAGATGAGTGGATTCCGGGTGTGGATAATGATCCGCATATCTATGTGCTTTACACGCGGGGACTTGGTCAACTGGTATTGGGTTATTTTTCAGCGCCGGATGAATTTCCTCCACAAGTCACCCAGTATGCCAATGGGCATGAGATGTTTGTATTGAGCGCAGATAACATGGCATTATATGGGGATGAAATCCGCAGCACCGTCGCCCATGAATTTCAACACATGATCCACTGGTACAGGGATCGTAATGAAGAATCGTGGATCACTGAAGGTTTCTCGCAACTGGCTGAAGTCCTTAATGGTTATTCCCCACCAAGCCATGATTACGCCTATGCCGAGCAACCAGACACACAAATCAATGACTGGTCAACTGAGAATACCGAAAATAGCGCTCATTATGGCGCAGCCTTCCTATACATGACCTATTTTCTCGATCGATTTGGAGAAACGATCACACAGGCATTGGTGTCAGAAACGGAAAATGGGATGACCAGTATTGATAAAGTTCTGGAAACTCATAAGGTCACTGACCCCCTGACGGGTGAACCGATTGGAGCGGATGATGTATTTGCTGACTGGGCAACTGCGTTTTATTTGAACGATTCATCGGTAAGTGACGGGCGGTATTCCTTATCCCTTTACCCCAACCCTCCGTCACCCGATGTGCAGGAAGTGATAACCCATTGCCCTCTTGAAACACAGACTCAGAGTGTTCATCAATATGGTATCGATTATCTAGAGATAACTTGCCAGGGTGATTACATGTTTGAATTCCAGGGTGCCCAGTCGGTTCAACTATTGCCGGTGGATGCTTACTCTGGCAGATTCAGTTTCTGGTCAAATCAGGGGGATGAATCCAATCCGACATTAACCCGGGAATTCGATCTGACCGGTGCCACCGGAAAGGTCGAGATGTCATACCAGACCTGGTATGACATTGAAAAGGATTGGGATTATGTTTATGTGGAAGTTTCCAGCAATGGGGAAGACTGGCAAATCCTCGACACACCATCCTGCACTACCTACGACCCAACAGGCAACAGCTATGGTTGTGGTTATACCGGTATCACGAATGGCTGGGTTACTGAGAGCGTTGACCTATCGAACTATGCGGGCAAGACAATTTGGGTTCGCTTTGACTACATAACGGATACGGCGGTCACAACAGCGGGTCTGCTGCTGGATGACGTTCGGGTGGATGCCATTAATTATTATACGGACTTTGAAAATGGCGATGACAACTGGGTGGCGGATGGGTTTGTCCGGATTGAAAATCTATTACCTCAGACTTTTCAAGTGACCCATATCACCATGGCAGGAGATACGACAGTTCAAAGGATCGACCTGAGTGAGGACATGGACGCTAAAATTCCATTTTCTATCAACTCGCGCAACGAAAAGCTGGTCATCATCATATCGGGGACGACTCGTTTTACAAAACAGCAGGCGATATATTCATACACTATCTACAAATAACAAAGATACTGCAGGGTTGTTGCAGCATCTTTGTTAAATTGCTATCCGATGTTATTGGACTGCTTTAGGGTGGCGTAACGATGCCAATTGAGCTTCCAATTCCTGGCGTTTGGACACCGCTGCCTGCTTTATCTCTGTTTGAACCTGGTCGGCATAATCTACAATATCCTGCCGTATTTCAACCCCGGACTTCGGAGCGAAGAGTATGGCAAGCACTGCTCCGACCAGACCGCCAATAACTGCGCCGACAAAAAAATTCATTGCCCGATTCATTTTCTCCTCCAGTTTGAATAAAGCTCATAAATATATGTGTTGATATTTATTATACTAGTCTTACGTAAGATTGGGGTTAAATCACTCAGCTTTTCTATGCTATACTTTTTGTATATGACCGAAGACCATAAACTCTGGTCGGGTTGGGTATTAACCCTCAAAGAGCAGGGGTTAAATGAGCTTGTGGCAGGGCTGATCAAAGCGGGGGAGCCGTTATCCATTGTATTGAGCCAACTAGTGTTCTTTGCAGCACCCATGGTATCTTGCGTGGTAAAAGAAAACAGCATTAAGGCTTTTATTGATCTGTTGGAAGACAGGGATGAATTAGCAGCTTTTTCGCGTGCACTTCACACTAATTGGCCGAACCCATGAGTTTGATTTCTTTTGCTTCAATTGCAGTGATTCTGATTGCAATCATTATCTTCGTCATTTTATTATTATGGTTGCGCAATCGCAGTGCGATTGTCTTACGTTCCATCCCCGCCCTCCGTGTTTTAAATCAAATGATCGGCAGATCAGTCGAAGAAGGTAGCGCAATACACATATCCCTGGGAACGGGCAGTCTGGTCGGCAGGCAAAGTACGGCTGGTTTTGCCGGGCTTTCAACACTTGATAATCTTTCACGCATCAGTCTGATCGGTGATAGGTCAGCCATTTGTACCACTGGAGATGGTGGTCTGGTGATCCTGAGTCAGGATATTCTCCGCCATGCTTATCGGCAGGCATTCAGGCTTGGTCTATACCAGGGTCAGCAGGCACGACTTTCGGGTGCAACTCCGGCAGCATATATATCCGGTACGATGACTGCCCTGCTGGATGAGCCTATTGCCGGCAGTGTATTAATCGGTAGTTTTGATAGCCTGGCTGTATTGTTAACCACTCAGCCCTTCGGCAACCTTGCCTCGTTGACAGCAGCCGACACCCTCCAGGCACAGGCGGCGCTCTTTGCATGCTCGGATGAGTCGCTGCTGGGTGAAGAAATTTATGCGGCCGGTGCATATAGCGGACCGAATACCAGTCGGACTGCCAGCCTGATCACGCAGGATGTTCTGCGATGGCTGATTATCAATTTTATGGTTTTATTCATCATCCTGAAAGCGACTGGTTTAATATGAAATCCACCCTGGCTACCGTTGTTGCGATAGCCGTCGGTTTGCTGGTCCTGGGCGGTATGTTATTACAACCACTCCTGGATGGGGTCTTGACCGTTCTTTTACACCTGGCGATTATCCTGGCGGGAGTGGCTATATTAATCGGGATCGTTAACCTGTTAAATATCCATTGGATGCGTGTGCGACTCAAGGAAAAGAGATCAGTATATAGCTTTGTTGTCATCGCTGCATTTCTGATCACTTTATTAGCTGGCATCCTGATCGGACCTAACACCCGTGATTTTGATCGAGTCATCACCGGCATACAATACCCTATCGAAGCCAGTTTAATGAGTTTGGTGGCAGTCAGCCTTGCTTTTTCCAGCCTGACCCTAATAAGTCGAAAAAAACGCAGTCTGTTTGTTTATCTCTTCATGATCGGTGCATTATTTTTTATCCTGTTGCAGCTGGGATTATTTGATGACGTGAGTTCGCCAATTCTTGGAATGGTCGTGGGATTCCTTGAGAGTGTCCCAATTGGTGGTGTGAGGGGGTTGTTGATCGGCATGGCATTGGGTAGCCTCATTACCGGGATAAGAATATTAACCGGTGCAGATCGCCCATACGCAGGCTGAAAATGAATACGATAAAATGCCCGGTTTGTGGTTATGAAAATGCGCTGGATGCGATTCGATGCGTGATATGTAATCACAATCTGAAACAGACTATAAAAAATGAGAAAGATGGAATACTCTCAGCAAAGCTGCCAGATAGTCTGGGTTCTAAACAGGAGCAAACTGCTGCCGATACCGGAACAGAAGGACAAGTTTTAGACCCCGTATCTTCAGGAAGGAAATCCAGCCGGTTGAGGTTCATACTGGCAGCTAAATCGAAAGAGACCGATCTCGAGGCATTACGGCGGGAAGAATTGCTGCCGAAAGATACACAACCTGACGGCAGCCCAGAGAAGAAATTTAGAAGTACGCCCCCCTTTTCTGGTCCGGAAGAATCCACACCAGAAACCCCGGACAATACACTTCCGGATTGGTTGCGAAGTGCTGAGTTTATTCAGGCCGATGATCAAGCTGGAGGGGGTGATGGTATATCACATGCAGATCTGGATGCCAGTCTGGGTGAGATTCCTGAGTGGGTCCGCAAATTGCAAACGAGAATTGATAAACGCGAAATTGAAACACCCATTGACGAGCAACCTCTGCCATTGCCAGATACTCGGATATCACCGCTCTTTGGAGTTGAAACACCTAAGATCGATCGGTTAACAATATCTACTACACCGATAAAAAATACAGAGCCAGGTCTGATTGATGCTGTAACATCTTACGTAACCGGGTTGAAAACATCGCGCAAGCTGATGCCGGATAGAAGCAGGCGTCTTTCAAGAATATCCTGGGGCGTCATTGGACTGGCAATGATCAGCTTGGTTGCGACATTAATTTGGTCGGGGTCGTCTGTGACCGTGGCAACAGAGCCTGTTGCGATGGAGATGGCTGCAATGACCTCGTTTATTGAATCGATCTCTCCTGACTCAATAGTGTTGGTCGCCATGGATTATGACCTTCCATTGGCCGGTGAAATTGAAAACGCAGCGTTGCCCGTTTTGGTAGATCTGATGAGCAAGCAGGTAAATCTGGTTTTTATTTCCACCCGACCTGTTGGTCCTGCTATGTCTAATCATCTGGTCGATAGCGGATTAAACTGGCAACCGGATTATCCCAGGGAAAAAATTTTCATATCCGCATATCTCCCCGGTGGTGCGACCGGACTGTTACGATTTGCCATTGATCCACAGGATGCGCTGCCAATCGGAGCAGATGGTACCGGATTGTGGCTCGCCCCTCAATTGGCAACCATTCATAGACCATCTGATTTCTCCATGCTGCTTCTGCTTACCGATTCTTCAGAAGCGGGCAAAGATTGGCTGGAACAGGTTCAACCGCGGCTTGATGATACACCCTTATTCTTGATCGCCAGCAGCCAGGCTGCTCCCATTTTGAGACCTTATCTGGAATCGGGCCAGATCAAGGCACTCGTGGAAGGCATCTCTGATGCTGCAAGCTATGAACGTGTTCATCTACAAACAACGAATAACCAGCTGCTTCTCAGAGCATATCACGGGGGATTGTTGTCCATGGCAATCCTGCTAGCTTGTGTAATTGTATTGTCGATTGTCGCTCCGAACTTCCCGATCAGCCCATACAAAAGAAAGCACGATAATGTTAACAAGTAATTTGATTTGGGCTGTCATTGGTTTTACACTAACGGTCTTGGTTTTAAGCTATCTGGCAGGTGATAACCTCCTATTTCGATTTGTTATTTATGCTTTTGTAGGGATGTCTGCCGCTTATGTTGCATTGATTGTGGTTACCCAGGTGCTTTGGCCACAGGTCGTTATTGTGATCATTAATGGCTCTTTACAAAACCAAGTGGTTGGGTTAGTGGGTTTAGTACTAGGCATCCTGTTATGCGGGAAGCTCGTGCCCCGTCTGGCAAAACTTGGCAACATTCCGATGGGTTATTTGGTAGGTGTCGGTGCTGCCATAGCAATTGGTGGTGGAGTCGTTGGTACTGTCATCCCCCAGGTTCTTAGTTCGGTCGATATCTCCTGGCTTCATTCCAATCATGGGGATAAGCTATTCTTCTGGTCACCACTCCTCAATGGCATTGTGATTCTAGCTGGGACGATAACGACTCTCAGTTATTTCCATTACGGAGCAAAGAAAAATAAAGACGGAAAAATTCGACGGGGCTTCATCATCGAAGCGTTAAGCTGGATAGGAAAAGCATTTATTGCAATCACGCTGGGAGCTATCTTCGCAGGGGTCTTTTCAGCTTCACTATCAGCTCTGGTCGAACGTATATCCTTCCTGATCACTGTGCTCAGGACTTTGGTGAGGTAGTTGATGCCAAAGTCGATTACGAAGCCCTTATCATTGTTGGTAATTGACGTCAGTCCCGTGGAAATCCATGTCCATCTTTTTAAACGGTTTGATGAGATTTATCACTGGATGGGTATCGGAAAGGCTCCGATAACACTCACCATGTTGGGGAATATTGATAAGAGATGCGTGGTGAATGCATTGCATCAACTTACGACCAACACAAGCTGTATCTTGTTGGATGATGATAACCAGGTAATCGCTCCAACCGATAACCAGGGGCGCGGGGTGGACCGGATTTGTGTAACCTGGTCTCTAACAACCCCACTCAAGGTTGTCTTGATCGGCCTCATGCCTGCCTATTCACTAAATGTTGGGCACCGATTGATTGCCGAGATGCCCATGGAAATAGTAGATCAACTTTCTTCAACGGATGGCCGATCGGTTGAAGAAAGACTGGATACGCTATTGACAAGCAGAGCTGAGTTGATCGTGCTGCTCGGGGGTGTGGATGGGGGTGCTGACCAGGTAATCAAAGCCCAGGTTGACCTCATTGTTCGGTCACTATCGATCTTGCCGCAAGACTTGCGCCCCGAGGTCGTTTTTGCAGGGAATTCCAGTCTGTCGGAGTATGTAAAAACCAAGATCGAAGGGTTAACAGTGATATCAACAGCGGCCAACATCCAGCCTACGCTGATGGATACAGATTTTCAACCTGCCCGTGAAGTTCTTGCCAGTGTCTGCAGTCGAATATGGCTAAAGCGCTTTAATCTCCAAACAGGAGTGAGCCCGCTGAATGTTGATTGTACTCGACCAACAATTAATGCAATTGAGGATCTTGCAGTCATCCTGGCCAAATGTGAAAATGCCAATAATGGGTGTGTGGCCATTTACCTCAATGGCCTATCGACCTCCATCTCGGCCACCCTGGATGACAGAGGCGCCTCGCATCAATATTCAAAAACGTGCAGGTCCTGTGAACCAAATACATATATGGAAGAGATCAAGTCGGCTGATGTCACAAGATGGTCACCATCATTAATCCAACAAACTGCATTGGCCGACCACCTGATAGGAGATGCTCTGTATCCCGGACGGTTGCCAGTGACCAGTGCGGATTCGGCAATCGATCAAGGAGTAACACGTGTCGCCGGTCTGCTTGCCTGGCATCACCTGACTACGAAAAAGGATTTTGCCCATCGATTAATATCAAAACAGGATGGGTTGGATGCGGACCTCATACTCATTGGTGGATCGAAATTGTACACTCAGCAATCTTTGGGACCATTACTATTGGAAATGTTGGATATCCTTCAACCAATTGGGATTACTGATGTGTACATCGATAGAGAGGGGGTAGCTGCACCTCTGGGTGCGCTTGCTCATATAGATCCCATCATTCCTGTCCACTGTATTCTCGGCAAAGCGATACCAAAATTGGCGACTGTGATTGCACCCGCGTTCCACGCAAGGGATAATTCGAAAGTGATGACCCTGGTTATGGTTAACAAAGAAGGGAAAAAGGTCGTCCATGATGTAAACTCAGGCAGTCTGTTTTCAATCCCATTGGCAGTAGATGAGACTATCGAGATGCGTATCACTTACCGTCTGGGAATGGACCTTGGGTTTCGATGTTCCCGGAAGAAAATATTTTCCCTCACCGGAAGCGAAATGGGCATTGTTGTTGATGCCCGCGGGCGCCCTCTGATTCCCCGTAAAGATCCTCAAGCGCAGCAAGCCTGGATGAAACGAAGCCTTGAACAGGCGCAAGAATTGGATAAGTGATCAGTTGACCGCCAACCTGATTTATATCAACCCTTCCTGCCGAATAACCCGTGTCCGGCAATTACCAGTAGCAGGTCGGGTCTTGGTGAAAAATGGACAGCCCATATCAACGAGCGAGGTGATCGCTTCGATTGAAGTACCAGGTAAGCATCTGGATATAGATATCGCCCGCGCTCTGGGACTAGATCCAATACGGGCTGCTCGAGCTATTGTACCTAAGCCAGGTGACACTATCCAAAAAGGAGATGTAATTGCACGCAGGGGTGGGATGCTTACGAAGCTGGTTTACTCCCCGGCGGATGGCAGAGTGGTAGAGAGTTCAAATGCCAGAGTATTGATTGAACTGGGATCCAACCCGCTTGTCGTACAGGCAGGTTTTACAGGTCTTGTTAAAGAAGTCATCCCCGAGCGTGGTGCAATTCTTGTGGCTGAAGGGGCGATATTACAGGGAGTTTGGGGAAACGGACGACTGGCTGAAGGCTTGATGATTTGTCTGGCGCGAAACCGGATCGAAGAATTGATTCCCGACCGTATGGATGTCAGCTTGCGAGGATCGGTTGTGTTTGGTGGACCATGCCTAAACCCCGAAACGCTTCGTCTTGCTTCAGAAATCCCACTGAGAGGTCTGGTTGTATCGAGTATTGCCCCAGGTATTTTGGATCTTGCTACAAACCTGCCTTTCCCGATTATGGCATTAATCGGGATTGGAATGGTGCCTTACGATGATCACAGCTATCAAATAATCACAAATATGAATAGACGTGTGGCTTGCGTCAATGCTGTGCCCTGGGATCGGTGTTCGGGATCCAGACCTGAGGTTGTGATCCCCAAGCGAGGGGAAGGGCATATCTCCGAGTTGTTGGAGGATGTGGATTACAAAGCTGGGCAATTGGTACGTATCTTGCAATCTCCTTATCCATGGGAGACTGCACGAATCAAGACTCTATTACCAGATGCCAGGTCGTACCCGAGCGGTGTTTATGCTGCATCCGCATTGTGTGTATTGGAAAATGGAGAAGAGACGATCCAGCCTCTCGTGAATCTCGAAGTGATCCTCTAGTGGAAAGCACCTGGATGTAAGGAGAAAACCATGGGACAAGATTTTAGTAACTTCAACCTGGGACCTGATCGGACACCCAAAGCTCGGTCGAATGCCAAACCGCTTTTAACTATTCTCGGAATTATTGCGGCAATTGTTATCATTGGAGTGGTAGCGGTGGCATTTATCTATTTCTATATATTACCTCAGACCCGTCAGACGAGTGTAGACCAGGCTGGGCAGCAAAATGCGGCCACCACTGCAACAGCTAATATTCTTACCCAGGAAGCAAACATATCCATTTGGGCAACTGCCACAGCCCTCGCAAAACCAACCCAGACGCCAACCAATACTCGAACCCCACTGGCTTCCAAGACACCCACAGTGGGAACAGTGGATCCGCGCACTGCAACCGTGGCAGTCATCATGACCCAGGCGGCAGCTGCAAGACTGACAGCCACTTATCAGGGGACGGCAGGTATCCTGCCAAAGACCGGATTCGCTGATGAAGTCGGTTTACCTGGTCTGGTGGCATTGAGTCTGGTACTGATTGTGGTGATCTACCTGGTCAGGCGACTGAGGACAAGCGCTCAAACCTGAGACTGAACAATTCTATCTCACACCACACTGCTGGCAATGACTTCCCCGTATTCCAGCAGGGCTGTGACCATTTCTGGAGTGCGTCCTTCGGCATAGACCCGCAAAACGGGTTCGGTCCCCGAAGGACGTATTAATAACCAGGAATCATCCGCAAAAATATATTTCACGCCATCCAGATTGTTTGTTTGTGATAATGATTCTCCCCCGATCTGTGATGGTGTTTCTGTTTCAAGTTTGTGAATGATCGAGGATTTAGAGACAGGGTGACTGAGGCGCAGATCTTTTCGTTCGTAGAAAGCAGGCCCGACTTCCTTGAGTAAGGATTCCACAAGGTCGTGCAGGCTGGTTTTCGACCGGGCAACAATCTCGAGTAGTAGCAGGCACATGATGATGCCATCGCCTTCAGGGATATGTCCCTTGAATGAGATACCACCTGACTCCTCCCCGCCGATCAAAACATCTTCATGTAGCATACGGTCGGCAATGTGGTTGAAGCCAACGGGAGTTTCATGGACCGTCAGGCCATATTTCTGCGCCAGACGGTCGATCATGCGCGTTGTCGACACCGTCCGTACAACCGAACCCTTCCATCCACGTTGGGTTACCAGATACTGCAGTGCCAGGCACATGATCTTGTGGGGGTCAATAAAGTTCCCCCTTTCATCCATGGCACCGATCCTGTCCGCATCCCCATCCGTCGACAGACCGAAATTCCCCAATCCCATGCTGATGGCACCGGAAAGTGCCCCCAGGTATTTTGCGATCGGTTCGGGGTGAATGCCACCAAATCCGGGGTTCATTTCACCACGGATTTCCTGCACTTCGCATCCGGATCCCTGCAGGATGCTGCGGATGACTCCCCGCCCAGAGCCGTACATGGAGTCGACCACCACGCGCTGGGGATTTTCTGAAATGATATCGAAATCGATCAACTGACGGATCTTCTCGGTGTAAGCAAGCAGCGGGTTAAAACGCTGGATAAGGCCTTCTTTCCGGGCTTGCTCGTAATCCATCATGTTGGGACCCCGCCCGCGCTCCTCATTGTCATTGAGGAACACTTCCACCATCCGGCATTGATCCGGCAGTGCTGACCCGCCATAGGCTGCCTTGAGTTTAATACCGTTGTAGCGCGGGGCATTATGCGATGCGGTAATCATAATCCCGCCAATTGCATTCATTTGGCGGACGGCGTAGGAGATGACAGGCGTGGGTGCATCCCCTTGGGATAGGAAAACGGTGATCCCATTTCCCGCTAAAACCCGGGCAGCTTCTTGGGCATAGCGGTCCGACAGAAAGCGGGTGTCAAAGCCTACCACCATTTTTCGGGGGTCAGGGGTTTGATCGAGCGGAGTGCCGTTATTCCAATTTTCGGTGTTGATGGCGTCGGCGATCGCCTGGGAGACCAGGCGCAGATTGGTAAAGGTGAAAGTATCTGAGATCACTGCGCGCCATCCATCTGTACCGAAATGTATCGTCATGGAATTACTCCTGTATTATGTCAGTGTGTATGAAATATGCAGCTGGGCTACTGTGGTATGGGCGTCAGCGTGGCGGTATATTTTACAACCACCCAGCCTTCGACGCCATTTTTCATCACGACCACATGTGCCCAGACGGTGCCCACATCATCGGTCACCTGATCCAGCACCCGCAATTGTGTCCCGATCATCGCCGATGTAATGACCTTGGCGCTCGTCCTGGGTTCTGATCGGATCAGTGCACCGGACTCTATATTAACCACCACGAAGAATGGGGTTGGGGTAATCGAAGGTGTCAGGGTGGGTGTAAATGTGGTTGTCGGCACTTGAGTAATGGTCGGGGAGGGTGTCGGGGTTATAGGTGTGGGAGTCCGCGTGGGTGGCAGGGTGAAGTTGGGTGTTCGTGTTGGTGTGATGATTTTCAACGGGATGGACTGCCAGTTTTGAATCGTAATGAAGCCAGTGCCTGCAACCAGACCTGCAACTACAAGCAGCAGGAATATACTTTTCAGAGAAGCCCAGAACTTATAGGGTTTTGGTCTTGCACCGGCAAATATCAATGTGAAGTACCCGATCAGAACCGCCCAGCTCAGGTAAACAGCGAAGACGAATAATCCATCCGGCCAGAGCAACTCTTCACCGCGCCCCAATCCATACCCGGCTACAGCCAGCGGCAGAGCCAACTGGTAGGCAATCAGGATACTTGGGATGACCGGTTTGTTATCAGAACGCGTCAGTGCTATCGCCATCCATACGACTGCCAATGAGAGGATCAAAATATCCGGTATTGTCAGGTGGGCATGTATGAGTGCCTGGCTGATCGATAGTCCATGCCAAACATGTGAGAGCATTCCGATACCAAACCCGAAACCGAAAATGAAAGCGCCGCCGATTAAAAAACCGGCCACACTCTGGACAAACAGCCGGAATGAACCGATCACAATGGATAAGCTGAGACGCGTGACAAGTGACATTAACGGTGCCAGCGCAGCCGAAAGCAGAAGGATGATGGGTGAATCCAGCAGGGTACCGATAGCAGCAACAATACCGATCAACAGGCAGGAAAGAAAGAATTCGAGCGAAAATGCCGTTCGCGATTCAAGCGAGACGAGCATATCCGGGCTGTCGTTATTGAGTTCGGGGAACTGCTTGCGCTCGCGGCGGCGCGCCATCGAGGCAGGATGATCCTGAAAATACTCGTCTTCTGGGTATTCGTTCATCTTCATATAAAATCAATCAGTCCGAATGGTTTCCCCAACAATTCGAAGGCTAAAGCCCGCAGGGTTGACGCGGCAGCCCCCTCCAGTGCTGGAGTGATACTACTCAGCGCTTTGGTATGATGGAGCCGATGTACGATCAAGGCTGGCTTAAGATGGGGGTCGACGCGACCCGAGTTGCTGACGATATGAGCCAGTGTGCCGTTTACATCACAGACCAGATGGTCGTACCGTGAAAAAATCCATCCGAGCACATGGTTCTCATTCATAAAACTATTATAATACAGGACTTTTTTATTCCGACGACTTTAAAGCCTTGTCGCTGTATTTGATGTAAAATACTGCCATGAACCCGAAGCCAGCAACGCGTGCATTCGTTATTTACATATTGGGCAGCCTGTTGTTCTCTGCCTGCTCTCTTTTACCCAACAAACCAGATCCGGCTGAGTTAACGGCAACTGCTGTTGCGCTCACGCCAACCAGGACTCCGGTAACACCCACCCCTTTGCCACCCCTCGCGATTTTGGTCGCTCCCCAGGGTTCTGATCAGACTCTGGCAGGTGAACTGGAGACATCCATGAAAGAGCTATCCGCGACCGGTGGCATGCGTTTCCAGGTCAGGCCGTCCCTCACCACAACGGAGCTGACGCCGGATATGGCGATCGTCGCAGCCATTCCACCCGATCCGGGGCTGGCTGCCCTGGCTCAGGCAGCGCCGGAAACCCAATTCGTTGCCGTCGGCATCGATGATATTGCTTCAGGGAATAACTTGAGTCTGATCCGTTCCCAATCCTATGGCGCGGAGAGCCTGGCTTTTATTGCCGGCTATATTGCAGGAGTAATCACTCCGGATTGGCGGGCTGGTATTTTGCTGCCGGCTGACCAGGCCAGTGCGGCCTCGCTTCTGCAGGCTTTTAGTAACGGCCTGCATTTCTGGTGCGGTCTATGCCAACCAGCTTATGCGCCATTTGTCGTCTATCCGCAATCCGCCCGGATTGCGGATCCAGCGGACGCAGTCACTTCACTCTCTACAGTGGATACACTCAGCAATATGGGTGTCCAGACGTTTTACGCACCCTCGGAAGTATCGACTACCGCACTGCTGGAATATATTGCCCAAAAGCAAGCCATGATTATCGGCACGTCGCAACCCCCAGCGAGCGTGGCTGGCCAATGGGTGGTCACTCTGCGCGCTGGCAGCCCGGTTGGCAGTTTCGAGACGTTATGGGTTGATCTGGTGGATGGAAAGGGTGGGGTGACAATCGATGTACCACTCGAATTGGCCGATACCGGTTCTGGTTTATTGGACGGATCTCGTCAGCGGGTTATTCGAGATATGCTGGTGGAATTATCGAGTGGTTTGATCTTCCCCGGATTGGTCCCCGACTAAAAACGATTATTTTCCTTTGAACTCTTCAGCCGTGGCTGACTCCGCCTGGTTGATGCCTTCCCGTTTAATAACTTTGCCAACGGTCATTAACAGGATGTGCAAATCCAATCCAAACGACCAGTGATCGACATACCAAACATCGTGCTTGAATTTTTCTTCCCATGTCAGGATGTTGCGGCCATTAACCTGCGCCCAGCCGGTCATACCTGGCAGAACGTTTTGGCGGCGAGCCTGCTCGGGTGTGTAGAGTTCGAGGTATTGGACGAGCAATGGGCGTGGACCAACCAGACTCATCTCTCCTAATAAGATATTGATAAGCTCCGGGAGTTCGTCCAGGCTGTTCGCGCGTAGGAAACGCCCAAGGGCGAATAAACGGCTGGCATCGCTTTTGGGTGAAGCCGAAGCGTTGGCCACACGCATGGTGCGAAACTTGATCACGCGGAAGATCCTGCCGTGGTATCCCGGGCGGGCTTGCAGGAAGAAGATCGGCCAGCCGGCAGATACCATTATGACGATTGAGATCAATAAAAACAGGGGAGACAGGATGGTCAACGCCGGGATCGCGATGGATAGGTCGAAAATACGTTTTGACCAGGGTATGCCCGCGGGAAAAAGCACGGCAGCCATGCTTCATTGTACCAAATATCCCAGTACCGGCACTAGGGGTGACAAAAGGAATTGCGATGTAAAGAAAATCCAATAACCGTATTGCAACATGCGTATGTGATTTATAATTGGTTTGTCCTATCCTCATTGGGAGTTACCGGTATGAAGACACTTTACTTGATGCGACATGCAAAATCGAGTTGGAAAGACAGCCATCTGATGGACCACGAGCGCCCATTAAAAAAACGAGGGCGCAAGGATGCAGGTGCAATGGGCAAGTTACTGGGCGGCAAGAAACGTATACCCGCCGTGATCTATTCCTCGACTGCGGAACGCGCACGTGAGACGGCCGGGATCGTGGCGGAAAAATGCGGTTATATCGGAGAAGTGCGGTATATCAAACAACTGTATCTGGCAGAACCCGATGCGTTGGTGACTGTCCTGCATCAGGTGCCTGATGAGGTTGAGGTGGTACTGTTGGTGGGTCACAACCCCGGTCTCGAGGCCCTGACACAGGTATTTAGCGGGAAAATTGTTGCTCTGCCGACCGCCGCGGTGGCTCATTTGCAATTGCCGATTGAAAAATGGTCAAAAATCAACCTGTCGACACGCGGCGAGCTGGCTCATCTGTGGGTGCCGAAGGAGAAATAAATAATAACTAGTTAAGAGAGTCTTGACGGGTGGAGGTGGACTTGCTATAATATATTTGATTCGATTATTGCGTAGATCTTGCCTGCGGGCAGATCGGTGACAACAGAAAAAGCAGGACCCGGGGAAGGGTAACTTGACCCGAAGATGGTCTTCATGATCGTCGGTAAGTGAGCCGATGTTATTGAACATCGGCAGTTTTGTCGAATACCCTTGACAAATACATGACCAACAGGTAAAATCGTGTTTCTGTGTTGGTAAGAACCTTAACAACTGAATAGTGATAGGAAGTAAAAGAAATTGCCCTGTCGTTCTATACTAACCGTAACTTTTACTCCTCGTAAGAGGAGTCTTTTTGCGGAGAGTTTGATCCTGGCTCAGGATGAACGCTGGCGGCGTGCCTAATACATGCAAGTCGAACGGAGAACATTGTAGCAATACTTTGTTCTTAGTGGCGAACGGGTGAGTAACGCGTTGGTGACCTGCCCCGAAGAGGGGGATAACAGTCCGAAAGGACTGCTAATACCCCATGTGGTCTCAGGGATTAGATGCCCTGAGTCTAAAGGAGTAATCCACTTTGGGAGGGACCTGCGTCCCATCAGCTAGTTGGTAAGGTAACGGCCTACCAAGGCTTCGACGGGTAGGGGACCTGAGAGGGTGGCCCCCCACAATGGAACTGAAACACGGTCCATACACCTACGGGTGGCAGCAGTAGGGAATATTGGTAATGGGCGAAAGCCCGAACCAGCAACGCCGCGTGTGCGATGAAGGCCTTCGGGTCGTAAAGCACTTTTTGAGAAGATGATGAAGGACAGTACTCTCAGAATAAGTCTCGGCTAACTACGTGCCAGCAGCAGCGGTAACACGTAGGAGACAAGCGTTATCCGGAGTTACTGGGCGTAAAGCGCGTGCAGGCGGTTTGGAAAGTTGGATGTGAAAGCTCCTGGCTTAACTAGGAGAGGTCATTCAAAACTTCCAGACTAGAGAGTGGTAGAGGAAGGTGGAATTCCGGGTGTAGTGGTGAAATGCGTAGATATCCGGAGGAACACCAGTGGCGAAAGCGGCCTTCTGGACCATTTCTGACGCTCAGACGCGAAAGCTAGGGTAGCAAACGGGATTAGAGACCCCGGTAGTCCTAGCCGTAAACTATGTAGACTTGGCGTTGGTGGGTTAATATCCGCCAGTGCCGTAGCTAACGCGATAAGTCTACCGCCTGGGGACTACGATCGCAAGATTAAAACTCAAAGGAATTGACGGGGGCCCGCACAAGCAGCGGAGCGTGTGGTTTAATTCGATGTTACACGAAGAACCTTACCAAGGTTTGACATGCAAGTGGTAGGAATCTGAAAAGTGACCGACCCTTCGGGGAGCTTGCACAGGTGTTGCATGGCTGTCGTCAGCTCGTGTCGTGAGATGTTCGGTTAAGTCCGCTAACGAGCGCAACCCTTGCTGTGTGTTATACGTGTCACACGGGACTGCCGGTATTAAGCCGGAGGAAGGTGGGGATGACGTCAAGTCAGCATGACCCTTATATCTTGGGCTACACACACGCTACAATGGCCAGTACAATGGGTAGCCAAGCCGCGAGGTGGAGCCAATCCACAAAAGCTGGTCTCAGTTCAGATTACAGGCTGCAACCCGCCTGTATGAAGTCGGAGTTGCTAGTAACCGCAGGTCAGCTATACTGCGGTGAATACGTTCCCGGGCCTTGTACACACCGCCCGTCACGTCATGGGAGCTGGCAACACCTGAAGCCGGTATCCTAACCCGCAAGGGAAGGAGCCGTCGAAGGTGGGGTCGGTAACTGGGACGAAGTCGTAACAAGGTAGGTGTACCGGAAGGTGCGCCTGGATCACCTCCTTTCTATTGAAATCCGAGCAACAGCCTTAGGGCTGAAGCTCCACTCTTGTTGTCTCAACTGCGGTGTTGAGGCAAAAGAAAAACAAGGCATCCGCTTCCTGTCACTATTCAGTTGTTAAGGGTGAAAGCCCTGATGGGCCTTTAGCTCAGTTGGTTAGAGCGTGCCTCTGATAAGGGCAAGGTCTCAGGTTCGAGCCCTGAAAGGCCCACCTGAGCCCCGAAAGGGGCGACGCCCGGATTGTTGTTTTACCCGGGGATGTAGCTTAGCTGGGAGAGCGCCGCCTTTGCAAGGCGGAGGCCAGGGGTTCGAATCCCCTCATCTCCACCTGAGCAAGGAGTTGAGAAGGAAACATTGATAAGCGTGACTGAAGTGTAATGCTGCTTCTTGGTTGACATCGTAAACCGTAAATCGGCCCGGCGATGCGCCGGGCCGATTTGTCAAAATTAACAAAAAAATAAGGTTGAACACCGAAAGATGGATCGGACTGAAGGTCTGATCCTGTCTCTCGCCGGTCAACCGGCAAACAGGCGAAAGCTTGGTGAACCTTAATAACTGAATAGTATGTAGGCCAAAATCATACACACATATAGAAATAAAAAGCATTGATTTCTCCGCATCACGTGGAGAAGCTACTAAGAGCTTATGGTGGATGCCTTGGCGCCAAGTGCCGATGAAGGACGTGGGTCACTGCGATAAGCTTCGGGGAGCCGTGAACAGGCTTCGATCCGGAGATTTCCGAATGGGGAAACCCGCTATCGTCAACCGATAGCATCGCATATTAAATAAATAGATGTGCGAAGGGAACCTGGGGAACTGAAACATCTAAGTACCCAGTGGAAAAGAGATCATTTCCCGAGTAGTGGCGAGCGAAAGGGAAACAGCCCAAACCAGTCCAGCTTGCTGGGCTGGTGTTGTAGGGTCTGACACATAGGAGTTACCAAGTTGTCAGTTAGCAGAATGGTATGGGAAAGCCAACCACAGCGGGTAATAGTCCCGTATGCGAAAACCGATGACCTCCTGTCAGATACCTGAGTACTGCCGGGCACGCTAATCCGGCAGGAATCTGGGGAGTCCACTCTCCAAGGCTAAATACACTTGGCGACCGATAGTGAACAAGTACCGTGAGGGAAAGGTGAAAAGTACCCCTGTTAGGGGAGTGAAAAGAACCTGAAACCATGAGCTTACAAGCAGTCGAAGGGCTAATGGCGTGTTGGTGCTTTGGTGAAAGCCATTGCGCAGCGCTATGCCTGACGGCGTGCCTCTTGGAGAATGAGCCTGCGAGTTAATCTTTGTGGCAAGGTTAAGGGAGTGACACCCGTAGCCGCAGCGAAAGCGAGTCTGAATAGGGCGTTATAGTCGCAAGGATTAGACACGAAACCAAGTGAGCTACCCATGGCCAGGGTGAAGCGAGTCTAAACGCTCGTGGAGGCCCGAACCTACTAATGTTGCAAAATTAGGGGATGAGCTGTGGGTAGAGGTGATATGCCAAACGAACTTGGAGATAGCTTGTTCTCCCCGAAATAGCTTTAGGGCTAGCGTCATATGTTTAGTAACGGAGGTAGAGCACTGAATGGGCTAGGGGGCTTAAAGCTTACCAAACCCAATCAAACTCCGAATGCCGTTACTCCATAGTATGACAGTCGGACTCCGGGAGATGAGTTTCGGGGTCGAAAGGGAAACAGCCCAGATCATCGGCTAAGGTCCCCAAATTTAAGCTAAGTGGGAAACGATGTGGGGTTACTGTAACAACCAGGAGGTTGGCTCAGAAGCAGCCACCCTTTAAAGAGTGCGTAACAGCTCACTGGTCAAGTGATCCTGCGCGGAAAACTTAACGGGGCTAAGCTTAATACCGAAGCCATGGGTCTCAGCGCAAGCTGGGGCGGTAGGGGAGCGTTCTGCCTGCGGTGAAGGTCGACCGTAAGGACGGCTGGAGCGGGCAGAAGTGAGAATGCAGGCATGAGTAGCGTAAAACACGTGAGAACCGTGTTCACCGTAAGTCTAAGGTTTCCGACGCCAGGTCATTCCGCGTCGGGTTAGTCGGGACCTAAGCTGAGGCTGAAAAGCGTAAGCGATGGATAGCCGGTCAACATTCCGGCACTACTTGATAGGAGCGATGAAGGGACGCAGCGAGGTAGACCAGCCTGCGATTGGTTGTGCAGGTGCACCTGATGTCAGACGTTGAGGGTTGTTGGTAAGTCCGCAGCCTGAGTTGAGATCTGGTGACGTGCCCTTGAGGCGAAAGTGAGTTAAGCCTTGCTGCCGAGAAAAGCTTCTAAGCGTTGATTATCAAGTACCCGTACCGCAAACCGACACTGGTAGACGGGTAGAGAATACCAAGGTGAACGGGAGAACCTTCGTTAAGGAATTAGGCAACATAGCCCCGTAACTTCGGGAGAAGGGGTGCCCTTTGGCGTGATAGGTAACTAAAGCGCCGGAGGGTCGCAGTGAAATGGCTCTAGTGACTGGTTAACAAAACCACAGGTCTCTGCTAAGTCGCAAGACGACGTATAGGGGCTGACGCCTGCCCAGTGCCGGAAGGTTAAAGGGAGAGGTTAGCGTAAGCGAAGCTTTGAACTGAAGCCCCGGTGAACGGCGGCCGTAACTATAACGGTCCTAAGGTAGCGAAATTCCTTGTCGGGTAAGTTCCGACCCGCACGAACGGCGTAACAACTAGAGCACTGTCTCAACGAGGGACCCGGCGAAATTGAAATGGCTGTGAAGATGCGGCCTACCCGCAGCAGGACAAAAAGACCCCGTGGAGCTTTACTGCATCCTGGCATTGAATTTGGGCATGATCTGTGTAGCATAGGTGGGAGGCTTTGAAACTGGAGCGCTAGCTTCGGTGGAGCCACCAGTGAAATACCACCCTGATTATGTTTAGATCCTAACCCCATTCCGTAATCCGGATGGGGAACCGTGCCAGGTGGGCAGTTTGACTGGGGCGGTCGCCTCCTAAAAGGTAACGGAGGCGCCCAAAGGTTCCCTCAGGCTGAATGGAAACCAGCTATAGAGTGTAAAGGCACAAGGGAGCTTGACTGCAAGACCAACGCGTCGAGCAGAGACGAAAGTCGGGCTTAGTGATCCCACGGTACTGAGTGGAAGGGCCGTGGCTTACCGGATAAAAGCTACCCCGGGGATAACAGGCTGGTGAAGTCCAAGAGTTCATATCGACGACTTCGCTCGGCACCTCGATGTCGGCTCATCGCATCCTGGGGCTGTACAAGGTCCCAAGGGTCGGGCTGTTCGCCCGTTAAAGCGGTACGCGAGCTGGGTTCAGACCGTCGTGAGA
>Ga0105152_10000031_pt1 | contig 29617 bp, 27 predicted proteins | sample LakBais05cmmetaG_FD_81534 | JGI IMG/M metagenome (GOLD analysis project Ga0105152, IMG submission 81534) | Lake sediment microbial communities from Lake Baikal, Russia to study Microbial Dark Matter (Phase II) - Lake Baikal sediment 0-5 cm | ecosystem: Environmental > Aquatic > Freshwater >...
CTCAAGAAAGTGGAGCGGCTGGCGCTGCCACAGCAGAACGAAGGAAAGCACGATCAGGTCGAAGCTTTGCTTTTCCCTCAGCAAGTCGTTTTCGTCTCCTGTGCGGTACTTGTTTCCCGGGAATTTGCCGCGGGCGAATTCCAGTATTTCCGGGTCTTTGTCGACGCCTAGCACCGGCCGTCCGCAGATCTGCCGGATCTCTTCGGTGATCACGCCGCTGCCGCAGCCGAAGTCAAGGATGTGTTCATGGCGGGCCAGGCCGATCTTGCGGTAGAGCCAATGGCGCCCCGGGGCCAGCCATTCGGCTTGCAGGAGGTAATGATCGTGGAATTTTTCGGCATCCATGCCTGAACTATAGATACGGCAGTGCAAAAAGTCAAACTCCGCCTCGGCGCTGAATCGCTGTCGGCTCGAGCTTGAAAAAATTGTGCAAAATAAAAAAAAGTTGTATGATGAATTTTAATTTATTAATGACGGCGCGCCCATCGGGGTGAAGCGGAGGTATCAAAAAAATGATCAGGTTGTTTCGCCAGGACGGACTTGAATTCATGCTGAATGTCGACTTGATAAAAGACATCGCGGCCGATCCCGCCACGGTCATCACCCTGCTTAGCGGCGAAAAGATCCAGGTCAAGAACACGCTGTCCGACGTACTGACCAAGATCAAGGCCTACCGGATCGGCATGGAAGAAGAAAACCGGAACGTTGAGGGCATGCCGCCCAACGAACGGGACAAAAAAGTCCGGCCTACATGAGTTCCGCTCCATTGCCGGCTTGACCATGCGCAACTTTTAGCAAAAGGAGTCTTCATGACAGCAAATTCTGAAAAAGGTCCGTTGAAACCCTATTTCCGCTGGATGGTTCTGGCCATCATGAGCCTTATTTGTTTCGCCCAATATTTCATTTATGATTCGGTGACGCCGCTGGGCAGTCTGATCAAATCACCACTGGCATCCGGTGGGCTCGGGTTTTCCGGGTCCCAATACGGCCTGCTCTTTTCCGCATATGCCGTGGCCAACGTTTTCCTGCTCATGCTGCTGGTCGCCGGCGTGCTGGTCGACAAACTGGGCTTGAAAATATCGGGCATCTTCTACGGTTTCTTATGCTTTCTGGGCGCCGCCCTGACCGCTCTGGGCGCCATGAAGGGGCTGCCGCAGCTTCTGGGTCCGCTGTATGAATGGCTGCGCACGGCTTTTCTACCGGACTGGAGCCCGGAACTAAAGATCATGCTTCTGGGGCGCGCGATCTACGGCGTCGGCGCCGAGGCGATCCTGGTGGTGAACAACAAGGTGCTGGCCCGCTGGTTCAAAGGAAAGGAGTTGGCCTTCGCCTACGGTCTGAACCTGACCATTATGCGCCTGGGCACTTTCCTGGCCCTCAACGTCCAGGCGCCGGTGGCGTCGCACTGGGGACTGCGCAACGCCCTGTGGTTCGCCGCCTTTATCATGCTAGTCGGTTTTTCGACCTATTTCATGTATCTCTGGCTGGAACGGAAGGCACGCGGCCGTGTGGGTGCTCCTGCGGCTGAAGGCGCTTTGAACCAACCAGAGGAAAAATTCCGCCTGAAAGAAATTTTCTCCTTCAGCCCTTCCTTCTGGTTCATTTCCCTTTTGTGCGTTACCTTTTATTCAGCCGTGTTTCCTTTCCAGGCCTACGCCCCCGATATCCTGGTACAGAAATTCAAATACAGTGAGATTTTGGCCGGTTCCATCGCCTCGGCATTGATTTTCGGCACCATGATCTTCACGCCGATCTTCGGCTGGCTGGTGGACCGTTTCGGCAAGCGGGCCAAATTGATGATGCTCGGTTCACTGCTGCTCATTCCCTGCCACATACTGATCGGCTATACCTATATTCCGCCGATCATCCCGATTTTCGTGGTGGGCATCGCCCTGTCGCTGGTGCCGGCCGCCCTGTGGGCCGCCATTCCGATGATGGTCCCGGAAAAAAGGTTGGGCACGGCTTTCGGCGTGGTCGGCTACATCCAGAACGTCGGGCTCATGCTGTTTCCCTACCTGGCCGGGCGCATATCCGATGCGCACACGACCCTGAAGGTCATCGACGGCAAAAGTGTCGCCGTGGTCGATTACACCAGCACCATGCTCATGTTCGCCCTGCTGGGCGTGGTCGGCTTTGGTTTTGCCCTGCTGCTCAAGCGGGCCGATTCCCGCCGCAAGGAAGGCCAGAGCATCGAGTCGGTGATGCGCGGGTAGGGGCGTAGGGGGATCGAGCGCTCTAGGAAGATGAGCACGACACGCCGTGCCCCCACGTGCGTTTCATGAACAATCAGCGGTTCAGAAAATATATTGAGATGTTCAGGGCCGTGGCCAAGCTGACCCAGAGGATATAGGGGACCAGCAGCCAGGCCGCGGGCGGAGATATTTTCGCGAAGGCGATAATGGTGGCCAGAATGGCCAGCCAGAGCACGACGATGACGACCGCTCCGGCCAGCGGTGAGTGCAGGCCGAAAAAAGCCGGCGACCACAACGCATTCAGCAGCAGCTGGACAAGGAAGAGCGCCAGGGCCGCCCGCACTCCTTTGCAACCGAATCCTTTTTGCCAGACCAGATAGGCGGCCACGGCCATCAGCAGGTAGAGGCTGATCCACATGGGGGCGAAAAGTCAGTTGGGAGGGGCGAACGACGGCTTTTGCAGCTGGGCGTACCAGGTGGGGATCGCCGGCCGGGTGAATATGGAGCCCAAGAATCCGGCCAACTGGCAGGCCGCGATGCTGACCAGAAGTTTTGTCCAACTCATTTTTTCGCTTCCGCCGCCGCCTTTTCGATGCCGAGCAGTTCCACGTCGAAGATCAGGGTGGCGTTGGGGCCAATGACCTGGCCGGCGCCCTGTTCGCCGTAAGCCAGATTGCTGGGCAGAAAAATCTGGTACTTGGAACCCACTTTCATCAATTGCAGGGCTTCGGTCCAGCCCTTGATCACGCCCTTGATCGGGAAGACGGCCGACTGGTTGCGCTTTAAGGAACTGTCGAATTCGCTCCCGTCGAGCAGCATGCCGCGGTAGTGGACCTTGACCGTATCACTTTCCTTGGGAAGCGGGCCGCTCCCTTCCGTGATCACTTTATACTGCAGGCCGCTGGCCGTGACCTTGACCCCGGGCTTCTGGGCGTTCTCCTTGAGGAAGGCCTCTTCCTTGGCCTTGTTGCCCTGGCCCTGGGCCATCCGCTTTTCCTGCTCGGCCTTCATTATGTCCTGCTGGAACTGGGCCATGACCTTTTGGATTTCTTCGGTTCCGAGCAGGGGCTTGTCCGTTTTCTGCGAGTCCCGCACTCCCTGGACCAATATATCCATGTCGATATCCATTGCCCTGGCCTTGAAATTCTGGCCGATATCCAGGCCGATGGCGTAACTGACTTTCTTTTTCTGGCTGTTCAGATCCTCAGTTTTCAGGGTTTTGGCGGCGGCATCATTGCCGGCTTTTTGACAGGCGCCCAGGCCGGCCAGCAGCAGGATCAGTGCCAAGACGTAAAATTTTTTCATTTGTAACTCCTTGGTTTTCATTTGCGGCCAATATACCAGAATGGCGGCCAAAAAACAACCGGGATTTCCGGCGCGACCTTTAATATTTGAGTTTTTGCAGCAGGTATTCCAGGTAGCGCGACTTCATCTGCCGGCTGGCCATGGCCTGCTTGAGCGGCGGCAGTTTCAGGATGACCCCGAGTATGGCAGCCATGGCCCGGTGGTTCCAATGGGCCTGGACGTCGAAGATCAGGTTCTGCAGCTTGCCCCTTTCGATGGCCATGACCACGGCCCGGTGGGTGGAATTCAGGGGTGTGATCACCCTTTGCGGCCGCGAGTCGAGGGCGATGCTTTTTTGCGGGCAGGCCGCCACGCAGACGGCGCAGCCGAGGCACAGATCCTTGTTCAACCGGGCGACTTTCCTTTTCGGGAGCTTGGGGTCGTTGGCCGTGACTAGGCCCAGGGCTTCCACCGGGCAGGCTTCCACGCACTTGCCGCAGCCGCTGCAGGACGTTTCATCGATCACCGCGATGAAGTTGCTGGTATGGACCGGGTGCAGGAAACCAAAACGGCGTGCGGCGATCATGGCCTCGCAGCAGCAACCGCAACAGTTGCAGATGAAGTTGACCGATTGGCGCACATTCTCGCCGAATTGAACCAGGCGCTGGGTCTGGGCTTTCTGCAGCAGGTCCAGCCCCTCGGCCACATCGATGCGCCGGGCGATGCCGTGACGGGTGAGGGAGGCGGCGGTGTTGTTGAAGGTCAGGCAGATGCCCTGTTCGGCGGCGCAGGCCCGGCCGACGTGTTCCATTTTGTGCCGGCAGTAACAGATGCCCACGCCGATATGGCTGGCCGTCTTGACGATCTCCGCAGCCCGTTCATAATCCAGGACATGAAGTGAATTTTCGGTGCTCAGGGCGGTTTCGTGCACAAAGACGCGGCCCAACTGGGTTTCACCGTAGCAGAAAAGCTGCTTGATGAACTCCTCCTCGACGTTGAGATATTGGTAGAAAAGTTCGGCCAATAATTTCTGGTCGATGTCGCTTCTCAGCCGCATCAGTGAAAACTCAAAAAAACCGGCCATGGGCGGCGGCAGGCAGTAAACGGCCGGACCGTTTTCGGGCAGCGCGTCCACCAAAACTCCGCGTCCGGCCAGCGTATCCAGGACCTTTTGGGCTTCACCTTCAGATTTCCTCCATAGACGGGCCGCTTTTTTTGCCGTGAAGGGCTTGATGGGGAGCTGGGCGACCAGGGCGGCCTCGACTTCGGAAAACAGCAGCTGCAGGATGCGGTAAAGGGCCTCTGCCGGCGGAGCCCCCTGCGGGTACAGGTTGATGCGGTCGGACAGTTTTTTGTAGGCCGAACGGACGGTTAGATGCGCCATGATGCTCTCTAATCACTCATATTGAATTCCGTCCAACTTTATCATGATTACCGGCAATTGGCAAATTATGCGCCTGCGCCTGGCAGTTTATTGTCTGGAGGTTGACAGGCGAAAAAAAGTATGTTACCATGAATTACATTTAAATTTACAAGGAATAAACAACAATGTTAAAAGGAAAAGTGAAATGGTTTGATGCCAAGAAAGGCTATGGTTTCATCCACGGGGAAGACGGCAAGGACATCTTTGTCCATCACACGGCCATCGTCTCCCAGGAAGGATTCAAGACCCTGGAAGAGGGTCAGGATGTCACCTTTGAAGTCATCCAGGAAGACAAAGGTCCCAAAGCCGCCAACGTGAAAGTGGCTGAGTAATTTAAAGAAAAAAACTCGACTTTTTCATATTCGACGTAAGGCCCGCGTTCCCGCCGGTGAATTTTTATTGGCCTCGGTTTCTTATTTTTTTCGGGAAGAATTCAGCGCTGCGGCCAGTGCGCGCAGTTTTTTCTGGATCCGCGCCGCGTTGCCGGGGCCCATGCGCAGCATATGTTTCTGGGCCGGGTTGAGATCTTCCAGGTTGATGTCGGCGAAAGCGAAACTCAGGACTTTTTTCTCTAACTCCATATCTTTATAAATCAGCGGCACCTGGAGCAGCTGCTCGATGGCTTGCTGCATTCGCTGTGAAAAAGTGACGCCCGGATAGCCCAGTTCCTTGAACGCCTTCTCCAGGGTGGGGCGTAGTTTTTTATACCAAGTGATCCAGATCTTGTCCGAGACGGCCACGAAAGCGTTCACCATGAGGTCGTAACGCCCGAAACTGCGGGGGTCCAGAATGAAGGTCCCATTTTTTTCAATAGCTGAAAAATTGACCGCCGGGGCCAGGAACGGCAGCTGCGCCGCCGGGCTGAGACCCTGGGCGATGTTGTCCACGGCAGCCACCACCATGCGAACCAGGTCTTTCTGCCGGCTCCATTGGCGCAAAGCGGCCGGAACTTCAGCGGCAGCGACTAATTCCCTGACCGATCCGTCGCTCTGGTCGAGATCCAGGTCCAGGGGAACGATATTGGGATCATCCGCTTCCACGTCGGCTGGAGCTGTTGCTCCCTGCGGCTTGACCAGTGCGGACGGTTCCGGCAGGGCCGGCGTTTTTTGGGGGGATTCCGGAGCCAAAAACAAAAAATAACCCAGGGCGAGAATGGCGATCACGGTCACGCCCAGGCCGATCCAGACGATTTTTTGATATGCAGGCATTTTTTACCTCTCCTCGGGAAACAACTCCGTTAATTTTAAATCAATGGCCGCCGGCTGTCAAAAAATGTCAGGGGCCAGCGCCGCAAAGACCAATTCTATATTGGCAGGGTCGCGGCGGATGCAGTGCAGCGCCTGGCGGATCAAGGGATGCCGGCGTTTTATATGCAGCACACCGCCCTGGCCTGCATGCAGCCAAAAGGCGGGAACCAGGCCGCGGCCGCCGACCATGAACACGGTCAGGGGTATGACCGGCCGTCCCGGCGCATGGTGGAGTTGCTGGCGTTGCCAATGGCTCTCCAGTTCCCGGCATAAATATTTTTCTTCACCGTCCATCTGGTCGGCCGCCAGAATTTTAACCCTGCGGTGCGGGAGTGCAGCCGTGAGCCGGATCATTTTTCTTGAGCAGAAGGAAAATATTCCCTTCAGCTTGCCGTCAGTTTCCATGGGAGCGGCCGGTGTGACCAGAGGCATGTGCAAGTGGTTGAGCAGAAAGTCCTTTTGCAGGGGGGTGAGCAGCAGCGCTTGCGCGTGGCGGCCGAGAAGATGGCCGGGATCGCTGTCATGGGGCAGAGCATACAGGATCTCATTTTCCGCTTTGCGGCGTACCTCTTCAAGGTTCAGCCGCCGCTTGGAACGCCAAAGACGGAAGGGGGTGAAAGCCGAGAGCAGATGGAGGTCGCCGCAGAGGCGCGCCTTTTTGAAAATGAGCTCTTCAATGCGTGCCTGGTATTTTTCAGGGTAGGAAAGGTAGTGTGCGGCCAGCCATTGGTAAAGCTGGCCGGCGGCTTCTGCCAGCATGCTGAAAAAAGTCGCGGATGGCGGTGAACTGTTTTCCAGGGCGGCTTCAAAGACCAGGCCGTGATAGGAAGCGCTGGTGAAGGCCTGCCAGGGGATCCCCTGGTCCAGCAGCCATATCCGGCAGACATCACCCCGGGCCGGGATGGCTACGGTGGCAAGGCTGTCGCCGGGGACAGGATCGATGACCCGTTGGGCCAGGGTCCGCCTCAGCAAAGATTTCTTTTCCAGTTTCTGGCCGTTGAGCACAATATCCTGGGGCACGGCGGCGCACAATTCACGGATCAGCTTTTTTTCTGCTTCGGCCCGGCCCTGGTTGCGGGAGATCGAGATGCGGGTACCCAAGGCCCAGGGGCACGAATCCAGTTGCCGCACATGCCCAGCTTCGATATGCATGGTCCTTTTGCCCTCGCTGCCGGCATTTTCGATCTTGATGCTCAGGCTTCCGGGGCCCGAAACGGCCAGCAGGCCGATCCCTGGGCTGGCATCGCTTTGCAGGGCGGCGATGGCTTTTTCCCTGTCCGCGGCGCCACGGCCGGAGTCAAAGGCACAGGCGAGGGAAAGCCATTGGCTGCTGCTGATCCCGTCCCCGTCATCGCTGATGGTCAGATGCCTGTTCCGCACCTGCATGTCTACTGCGGTGGCCCCTCTTTTCAAGGCGGCACGCACCAGTTCCACGGGAAGCAGGGCGGGCGAGGGGAACATGCAGGCCGCCAGCTTCTGCAGATGGGCGTCGGCGTCCACGGACAGGAGATCAGCAAGAGAGCCGATATTGCTTTCCATGTCAGCCGACAGGAGGGGATCTTTCATGGGCACGTCCACAGCAGGCGGCGAGCCGCCCTTTTCAGCAGCGCTGCGCCGGAGAAACCATCCAGCAGCCGGTCGGAGTTCAAGCGACGCAGGAATTTGAAAACGGCCAGGGGCAGGTTCCGGTTGTACATAGAGGACAAATGCTGGAAAGTTGCCCCGGCGGGATTAACGGCGACAAAACGCTGGGGGAAAAAAAACGGGCTATGGCGGAGTGGCGCCGGCAGGGCGATTGTCAACAGGTCGGCACTGCGCAGGCCAGGGGCGAGCAGGCAGGGAACAGGCCTTCTCAGCGCTTTCCGCAAAAAAGCGTTGACCGTGTCGAGCAAATCGTATTCAAGGCCTGGAGCTGGAAGCGGGGGCGGCAGCGGCCGCAATTGGCAAAGCATGTCCGCGTCGATGGCACCGGCGAGCATGGTGCGCAGGGGGGCGTATAGCGGTTGGCTTAGATCAAGAACCGTTATACCGCTGCTCATCATGGCCAGGGCCAGAGGGTTGCGGTTGCCGGTAATGAACAGTTTTTTCTTGCCGAGCAGGCGCAGGGCCTGGCGGACGGACATGGATTTTCCATCGGCAGTGGGCAACAGGCGATGGCTCCAGAGTGGATTGTCCCGCCCCCATATTTCAGGCTGAAGCATGGCCTGCTGGACGAGCTGCATGAGCTGATTTTTCATATGCGCCGCGGGCGGTAGAGATTCCTCTCCGCTGCGCTTTTTCTTTATGACAAACAAAAGACCACCCGCCGCGGCCATGACCAACAACATCAAAACAGGCACAAGCAAACGCTTCACAATCCGGGAATCCCTTGGCCGGGCATCAGCCGCCGGCAAGGCAGGGTCACGGCCTGGGCCGGTGGGGTTTTCAGCGGCCGTGACGGAAGGGTCAGCCGGCCTGCCGGCGCTGGCATCCGTGACCATCCAGCCCTGATCGAAATATTCGCTCCAGGCATGGAGCAGGGGACGGGCTATGCCCCGCTCGCCGATCATGCCGATGACCAGCCGGGAAGGGATCCCCATCTTTCTTAAAAGCAGGACATTCAATCCGTTGATGATATCGCAATCCCCCTTGCCGATGCGCAACACTTTGGCCAGCCAGGGCTGATCGCCGGCCAGGCGCAAATACTGACGGACGGTGGGCGGTGACGTGTCATAAGCGACCAGATCCCGAACCAGGGCCCGGGCCAGTGACACTCTTTCAGCGATCGGATAAGGACGGGATTCCCGCACGGTTTTTTCCAGGGCTGGAGGCAGGGAGAGGCCCTGCGGCAGGACGGTCAGGCGCGAGATCTCCGCGGCCGTTAGCTCCCGGCGTTGTCCTCCGGGGCAGGAGCGGTATTCGACCCTGCCGCCGCTGCCGGCAATAGCGGCGATGGCTTCGCCCTGTACGCTGCTAAAGACGGAATCGATCCGCCGACCATCAAGGTGAACGGACCCCGCTTGAATGGTATGCCCTGGCGCCAGAGGCAGAAATATCTCTCCGCTTGCCTCCGCCTGCAAGCGCATGCGCCAGGCCTGTTCTGGCCGGCAAAGGCGTGTCTGCGGCGCCGGCAAGTGGCTGCGCTCGGCCCGGCGGACAAAGCCGGCCTGGATATCATAGGCATCGGCAGCAAACAGTCTAAACCAGGCCGGGATTTTTGGCTGGTAGGAAAAAGGCGGTTCCCCTGCGGAAACGGAAGGGCTGACCGTGGCTCCGCCATAGGACAAAGTGCTGGAATGCAGGCTGAACGGGGAAGTCCGGACCACAGAGCCAACAGGGAACCAGCGGCGCAAGATGGTGATCTCCAGAGGCACTATGATGAGCAGGAGCAGCGGCAGCCAGTGCCAGCTCGGTCGCAAGATGCGTTTCAAAGCCGTGAGCAAGCGATCGCGGCTGCGCTGCTGCCAAGTTCTGGGGAAAGTCCGCTCCAAAGATGTTTCCAGGAGGCGGCGCAGCGCTGCCTCCGCCTTTTTGCGCACGGTTTCCAGCGCCCTGTTTTCCAAGGCCAGATTGCGGGAAAAAGTCACGTCCAGGTGGTTGCCGTTGAGCAGGAATACCGGCGCCAGGCCGCGGCCGATCTCCGCATAGCCATCCGCGTCTATTTGCAAATGCGACATCTGGTTCAGGACCGCTCCCTGCCAAACCGGTAGGCCGCGGGCATAAAGCCGGACATGAGGTTTTTCCGCGAGTCCCACCGCCCCTTCCACCGCACCGCTGCGAAACTGGCAGCTGAGCGGTCCCGGCAAGGTCATGGGGCGTGTGAGATTTTTACCCCCGAACCAGACCGGCAGCATGCCGGCCTTGCGGTCGTTGCGCCGGAGATACCGGCAGTACTCCCGCAATTCACTTTCCAGCCGCGAGTTGAATTCCGACTGGGAGGAAAAAGCGGTCGGGCGGCTCAGGGAAACGGTTGTGCCGGAACGGGCCAGGAGGCAGGCGGCCGGACGGGCGTTGAGTTCACCATCCAACTCCACGGCCCAGGATTTTTTGCCGCGGCGGGACTGCAAATGGATGACGGTCGGCTGAAAACGCAGGATGGTCCAGAAGCCGATGCCGTATTTTCCGGCGGCTGTATGGTCCGCGGTTTTGTCCGAGGCATAAAGACGAAAAAGAAAGCGCCGGGCATGGGCCAATGTCATGCCGCGGCCGTCATCGGAGAATGTGAGCGTTTCCAGTCCTTGCGGAGTTGTTCCGGCGCTTACCCAAATGTTGCGCGCGCCGGCGTCGCGGCTGTTTTGGGCCAACTCCCTCAAGAAAAACCAGGGATCGTTACTGTAGGTGCGGGTGACGGTCTCGGCCAAACCGCGGAATTCTTTGCCCAGCATCTAGTTGGAACGCCGTTAGTTCAATTTGCGGATGCGCACTTCAATGGCGTCTTCGCCTTTCAGCAAAGCCACAAGTTTTTGCGGGTCAGTATTCGAGAAATGGTAGGGGTAGAGCACGCGCGGTTTTATCACTTTGGCCGCCATGGCGGTCATTTCCGGGGTCATGGTATAGGGTAGGTTCATGGGCAGAAACGCCACGGCGATATCCCGTAAAACGCACATTTCCGGGATGTTTTCCGTATCGCCGGCCACGTACACGCGCAAGCCGGCAAAGGAGAGCACATAGCCGTTGCCTTCGCCGCGCGGATGAAAGGGCAGGCCGTTGCTGCGCTGGTGGACGATGTTGTAGGCGGGCACCGTGGCAATGGGGATGCCGCAGGCAGTGACGCTGTCGCCGTTTTTCAATATGCGCGCCGCCGCCGGCAATGGCTGGCAGGCGGGGCTGACGAAAATTTGAGTGGTATCCTGACGCAGCTTCTCGATCGCCGCCGTGTCAAAATGGTCGCCATGCTGGTGGGTGATCAGGATCAGGTCGGCTTTGGGCAGGAGGCTGAAATCGGCCAGCCGGCCGTCGGGATCGACATAGATATTCAGCTTGCCAAACTGGAACAGCAGGGAGGCGTGTCCGATGAAGGTGATGCGCAGATCGGCCCCGGCAGTCTTGAAAACATCTGCTTCGAAGCCCGCTTGGCCCGTCACGGCAATTCCCGCGGCGATGAAAAAAATGAAAAAGAGTTTTTTACGCATGGCGCCCTCCCGGCCCTCATCGGCAATCGTTTATTTGCCTGCATATTTTTTTTGGTTTTTTTTACTGCCCTGGATTTTATGAACCCGGTATTCCTCAACCGGCAGCCCGGCAATGCCGTAATGTTCGCTGGGCATTTCCTGGATGATGACCCGCACACTCTCCGGAGCCACCGCCAAAGCGGAGGTCACGGCGGCGGTCACTTTTTTCAGCAGGACCTTCTTGGTCTCGGCGCTCCGCCCGGCCAGCATGTTAACGATCACCACCGGCATTTTGTCCTCCTGAAATCCATATCACAGGCTGAAATCAAATTATTTTATTTTGCTTGCGGAACAGGTTCAGTCTATCCCTGTGCCTCTGGTTTTCAGCAAGAAACTTCTCATACAGGGCCTTGGCTTCCGGGTTGTCGTCCTTGATGATCTCGTAGAATTTTTTCTTGGCCATGGAATCCTCGATACTTGCGGCATTGGCCATGGCGGTCTGCAGGGAAACCGGCTTGTCCAGCGCCTCCTTGGTCTGGGCTTTGATGAAGTCCATGGAGATGTGGATGGCTTCGATGTTGAAGCGGTCGCGGTTGTAATCGATCTTGCCGCTTTTGATCAGTTCGATGGTCGAACGGATCCATTCCGTGTTTTTCCTTTCGTCGTCGGCCATATCGATCCAGAATGTCCTGTGTTCGGGGAATTTTTCGCTGTACACCCAGTAAAGCTCCATGATGGTTGACTCGTATTCGGCAAAGAGTTCGATCTTGTTGATTTGAAAGGTGGACAATTCCATGGCTCACCTCCACTGGCAAATTGCATGTGCAAGCCAAGTTACCATTTATTTCTAACATAATCAAAAAAAAGTGTCAATTTGCATTTGTGAAAATCGTCACCGGGATTCCGGGAGATCGCCGATAGAGGTTTTGACATTGCCCGCCGGATTTGTTATACAGGAGACCTGATGAAATTAAATAAAATCGTCCGCAACTGGAAAGCGCTTGCCGGGATCGTGCTCAGTTTGTTTTTTATGTTCCTGGCCTTTCGCCAGGTTCGTTTCAACCAGATGCTGCTGGCATGGGGCCGCGCCAATTACTGGTATTTGCTGCCGGTGTTGGCGGTCATCGCCCTGAGCCTGGTTTTGCGCAGTCTGCGCTGGCAGTACCTGCTGGCACCGTTGCAAAAGGTGAAGATCGGCGTCTTGTTCACTTCACTGAGCATCGGTTACATGGCCAACACTTTTCTGCCGGCCCATTTAGGGGAATTCGTCCGTGCCTGGCAGGCCCGAAAAAAAACCGGGATCGCCGCCAGCTCGGTTTTTGCCACCATTGTCGTGGAACGATTGATCGATGTGTTTTGCCTGCTGCTGTTGCTGGCAGTGGCCCTGTTGGTTTTCCCTTTTCCGGGCTGGGTGCGAAAAAGCGGGGCGGTCATGCTGGCCCTGGTCGCGGCCTTGAGCGTGCTGCTGCTGTTGATGAAAAAATACCGGCTGAAGACCTTGGCGCTTAGCGAGCGTCTGCTACGTCCTTTGCCGGCATCCCTGGCCGTCAAAATCAAGGGACTTTTGGAACAGTTTTTAAACGGGGTCACGGCTTTGCAGCGCCCTGCCCATTACCTGGCGGTCGGCGCTCTTTCGCTGCTGATCTGGGTTTGCTACGCCCTGATCATTCAACTACTCTTTTTCGCCTTCGCTTTTGTCGGCCGCTACCAACTTTCCTGGAGCGCGGCCCTGGTGGTCACGGTCGTAACCACCATCAGCGTGGTCGTGCCCTCATCTCCTGGTTATGTCGGCTCATTCCATTTTTTATGCCAGCTCTCGCTGGGGTTGTTCGCCATTCCCAAAGGCCCGGCCCTTTCCTACGCATTTGTTTTGCATGCCGTCTCCGTTTTCCCGGTTTTTTTTCTGGGTCTTTTGTTTATGGCCCGCGAAAAACTCAGCCTGAAATCGCTCAAAGAGGAGAACGTCCATGCTTTTGACCATTGACGTCGGCAACACCGCCACGGCCTGCGCCGTGTTCAGGGGAAATGCCATCGTTCACCGCAGTCACCTGCCCACGCCGAAAAAATGGGCGGCCAGGCATTTTTCCGCTATGCTCCCCGCCGCCATGGCGAAAAAAGTGACCGCGGCGATCGTCTCTTCGGTTGTGCCCCGGCTGGACCGCGACCTGGCCGCGAACATCAAAAAGGAGATCGGAATGCGGGCGCTTTTCCTCGACCACAAGACCCCGACCGGCATCAGTTTGAAGATCGACAAACCTTCCGAACTCGGCGCCGACCGCATTGCCGATTGCGCCGGGGCTCTGACTCTATTTTCTCCGCCGCTGATCGTCATCGATTCGGGGACCGCGACCACTTTCGACCTGCTCAACGCCAGGCGCGAGTATTGCGGCGGCTGTATCTTCCCGGGCATTGGCATCGCCATCAAAAGTTTGGCGGAAAACACGGCCAAGCTGAAAAAAATCACCTTCGCGGTGCCCCGCTCGCCCGTGGGTACCAATACCGCCGCCAGTATCCGCGCCGGGATCTATTTCGGGTATATCGGGACTCTCCAGCACCTGATCGCCTGCTACCGGCAGATCCTGGGCCCCAAAAGCAAGGTAGTGGCCACCGGCGGCCTGAGCCGCTATTTCAAAGGCCGGGTTTCCGGCATAGATATCTTCGTGCCCGACCTGCTGTTTTTGGGCCTGAAAAGCATTTATGAACAGCAGAGGCCAGCGCAGTAAAATGTCCCCGTGTCGGGAACCGAACCCATGACCCAGAATCCGGTTGGCGAGGATTTCGACTATATCATCCGCATCATCCAATACCTGGACCAGCGTTACAACATCCGTTTTTTCATCAGCAGCAGGGATTTTGACGTTTTGTACCGCTGGTGGGAAAAACGCATCCCGGCTGCCGTGATCCGCGAGTCGCTGGACCGGGTGGTGGAGCGCAGCCGTTCACGCCAAAAACCGCTCGCTCACTTTGCGGTTTACAGCAACGAAGTGCGCAAGAATTACCAGTCATTCCTGGACCTGAACATCGGACGGGAAAGATCCGAACCCGCAGACGAACATGATGAGATCCGGAAATTTTTGGCCCAATTCCCGCCGGCGCTGGAGTTCATGCGCAGCGATTTTGAAACTCTCTTTTCCCGGCTGCTCCAGGGTGGAGATACTGACGCCAGACCTCTGCAGGAAAAACTGCTGGCCCATTTTATGAATGACAATGAGTTGAATGCCAAGGGCGCCTGGTTTTTGCAGAACCTGTCACCCCATTTGCGCCGCCCGGAAATCGAGCGTAAATACCGCTTGAATTACCTGGCGGGCAAATTCGCCATCCCGAATTTTGACTGACCCGGTCACTGAATTTCGGCGGCCAGATGCCGGCGCCAGTGGTTCTGTTCTTGCCCGGGGCCGTAGATCTCGCTGATTTTACGCAGCACATCCCGGTAAGCCCTGTCTCCAGTTGCCTTGAGCAGGGTAACTTTGGACCACAGGGCCGGGGGATAATCGGGGTTGAAGCCGAGGCATTGCTCGAGCGCTTCCCGGGCAGAGGGAAAATCTTTTTGCCGCAAAAGGAATTCGGCGTATTCGTTCAGGAAAAACTGGTAGTTGTAAAAGGTGATCCAAAACGAGAGCTGGGTCTTCATGGCCAGAAGGGCGGCGAATATTTCACGGGCTTTTCCCGGCTGGTTTCTCTTTTCGGTGATAAGGGCCTGCAGGTGCAGACAATATTTCAAAGCGGCGTCAAAGTTGTCGGCCGTCAGACGGTACTTGTCGCGCAACTCTTGCAGCCAGCGCAACTCCGCATTGGCGGCATTCAGGTCGCCTTGGGCGAGGTGGCAGAGTCCCTTCAGCCAGTGGCTTTCCGCGCTGTGTTCCGTGATAACCATGGAATCATGCTTGCCTAAGGCCTGGTCAAGAAGATCCAATGCGGCGGCATGGTCGCCGTTGAGAAAGGATATAAAAGACCTTTTGGCTAGGGCGTCGGCCTGGGCTTTGGGGTGGGCCGCGAGTTTCTCGTAATTCAGCAAGCTTTTTTCGGCCTTGCCAAAATTGGCTTTCAGGATATGGATGTCAGTGATGGTCAAATACGGCCAATCCATGCTGTTGTCCATGCTGACAGCGTAGATCTTGTTGTTTTCCGCCTGGGTGTAGTCGCCCAGGTAAAAATAGCCGTCTCCGAGCGAGTCGAAGGAATTGGCGGTGCGGTCGATGTCGCGGTATTTTTCGAAGCATTCGATCGCCTGCCGGTGGCGGCCCAGGTAGGAATAGCAGTATCCCAGGTGGTTCAGGGCGGCGGCATAATTGTTGTCCAGGGCCAGAGCGGCTTTGTATTCGGGAATGGCCCGCAGGGCGTTGCCGCGGCGGAAGTACGCCTCTCCCAGTTCCAGGAACGACTCTTTGTGAAACGGGAAAACATTTTTCAGTTCCTGCAGGCAGCGTACCTGTTCCTGGAAATTAAAGTCGAATTTGGCTTTCAAAGCCAGAATCCTCAGTTGCTGGGGACGGCTGAACTGTTCCAAACGGGGAGTGAGCGCGTTCAGGTGGTTCAGAGCTTCGGCAGCCGAACCGGTGTAATCGGCGAGCAGGGCCAGGTAGTAGCGGGCGGCAGGCATTCCGCCGGCCAGGCTTTCCGAGTTGAGCAGGAATCGGCGCGCCGGGCCGAACTGCTTTTTATTCCATAGATTCAGCCCCTGATAAAACAACTCAAAGGCCGGCCATTCGCTGCCGAACATGGCGGATATTTTGGCCGGGTCCGGTCCGGATCCCGGATTGATATTCAAGACGGACTGGCGGACGCGCAGGGCCAGGTTGTCGACCTGGTCGGTCAGCAGGGAGTTTTTCTCCTTGCCCGGGATGAAGAACGGGGCGCGGCTCTCACGCTTGCCGATCTGGCTGAGATGGGCCTCGATATTGAACTTGTCGGCTATGTTGCTCAACTTGCCCTGCAAAACGTAGCGGATGTTGTATTTGATCTTCAAGGCGGGCATCTGGTCCTCTGCAATCGCTTTGCCGTGGTCAAGATCGCGCACGGTTTTTTCCTCCAGCACCTTGAATCCGGGAAACTGGTTGAGGGATTCCTGCAGCAAATAATTGATTTCGGCACCGATTTTTTTATCCTGGGACCGGTTTTCAAAGGGGAGCAACAAAATGTTGAAAAAAACGGTTTTTTCTCCGGCGCGCTCAGCAGCTGGTTTGCCGGGCCGCTTGACCCCCAGCCAGATGAGAATAACGGCCAGGGGAATGAGCGCGGCTGCGGCCAGCCAGAACCTGCGCGACTTGATCGTGCGCACCGCTTCGGTAGACGCTTTCATGCGCTTCAGCCGCAGGACCAATTCGCTCAGGTGCTCACCGTCGGAAGATGGGCGCAAGCGGTCCGCTGCGCGCAGTATTTTTTTTTGTTCCCTGGCGTCGATGATCTCGGTGTCGGTTTTCGCCGGCTGGCTTCTGGCTTGAGCCAACTGGGCTTGCAAAGCCAGCAGGTCCGTTTTTATTTCACTGAAATCTCCATAGCGGTGCTTGCGGTCCTTGCGCATGGCTTTTTGAACCAATTCGCGCAAGGCCTTGGGGACATCCCGGCTGAACTGGATCTCGCGGTGCAGGATATTGTAGAGAGTGACGATGTTTTCCTGGGCGGAGAACGGGTTTTTGTTTTCAATCATTTCATAAAGAACCACTCCATAGGAAAAAATATCGGTTCTGCCGTCCAGCTTGAGTCCTTTGGCCTGTTCCGGCGACATGTAAGAAGCCGTGCCCAGGACGATCCCTTTTTCCGTCAGGTCGGGATCAGGATGGTTGTTATCTTCCTCTACTGACGCGCCGGCGCAGATCTTGGCCAGGCCGAAATCGAGGATCTTCACCTGGCCGTTGCGGTCGATCATGATGTTGCCGGGCTTGATGTCCCGGTGCACAATATTCTGGGCTTGGGCCGCTTCCATGCCTTCGGCGATCTGCAGGGCGATGCCGACGATCTTGTTAAGAGAGAGGGGTTTCATTTTCACAAGCTGGTCCAGGGTCACCCCGTCCACGTATTGCATGATGATGAATTCCCTTTCGTTCTCTTCGGCGATCTCGTAAATGGTGCAAATGTTGGGATGGTCAAGCCGGGATGCCGCCTGGGCTTCGTGCCGGAAGCGCGATTTCGAGTCGCCATCACGGACGGCATCGGCGCTGATGCATTTAATGGCCACTTTTCTCCCCAGCTTGATGTCCTCGGCTAAAAAAATTTCACCCATGCCGCCCTTGCCCAGCGACTTGAGGATCTTGAAGCGGGTGCGAATGATGGGTTCGCTGCAAGCATTCCGCGACGAAATACTGGTCATGTCGTGCGCCGGTTGGATTTCAGCGTTTCCGTTTGGCATTGGCACCCGCAGCGGCGCGCGGCATTGGGGACAGAAACCGGAGTCATCGTCATTGGCGGCGCCGCATTTCGGACAAATCATGTTCCGATTTTAGCAAAAGCCGGCACCTTTGGCAAACGGTAAGAGGTTATAGGGAATAGGTCTTAGGTTATAGGTAAGAGGCATGAGGCAATTGGCTTACGGTGTGCACTGACGGTGGAGGGCGAAGGAAAAGGCAAAAAAGCAAAAGGAAAAAGGCAAAAGTGAAGAGATAGAGATAAGAGAATATAAAGAGATTAAGCACCGTTTCAGACTAAAGGAACACGAAGAGGGGTGGACTCTGGGTCCGCCCCTCTGCAGAATCGCCTGTCTCGGCCGTGCTCAAGGTAAAGGGCTCGCTCGGCTGGAAGGATTACTATTGATTGATGGTCATGTGCACATAATCGAAATCACAGGTGGTTTTTCCCATATCGGTGCCAAAGCCGATCATTACATATTTGGGATCATAAGTGCTATGGGTGAAAGTGTGAATCAGGGTGTCGTTGATGTAAAGCTTATAGCTGGTTCCCTCGCGGACGACTTTAACTGTGTTCCATTTGTTGAGTCCCTTGTTAACGGCGCTGCTGCTGCCGCTATAAAGAATGGTCGGCGGACCTGGCGGGGGATTAAGGAAGTTATAGTGGTTGACCATATAGATTCCGATTGAACCTTTCATGTCGTATCCCAGCACATATCCCGAATTGTTGGTGAAGCTATTCGAGGTTCCAAGCATGATGAAGAGCGGCGGTCCACCGCTATCGCCGATGAATTCGCTCCATCTCATTTTGCTCTCGACGGTATAGGACGATCCCGAATAGGAAAAATTATAAATGCTCAGGCCGAGTCTTTCGGTTTTTTTGCTGGCCGTATAATAACCGCCGGCGACTTTCCAGGAGGCGGCATTGTCGGGAAGCCAGAAATTGGCCGCGTTGTCCGAAAAATCCTCTTTGAAACCCAGCAAATTGAAAGTCGGGCCGAAGGCGCGGGATTCGGGAACAGAAGGGCATGAGATCAAGATCCGGTGGTTAGAGCCTTCGGACGTTGTGGCCGGTACATTCCAGCTATAGGTGCCGGAATTAGGCACTCCCCGGGCTATATCGTTCAGCTTGGTGTCTCCCTGGTATAGTTCCAGGTCCACGGCTGTCACCCCCAGCGCCACATTAGACGCCGGCGACGATACGAAGGCAGCGATGGCGCTGGAGTCCCAGTTGATAAGGCAAGGCGCCTCTCTTTGGACATTGGCGCCGGCGGCAGGAGCGGTCATGGTGTAGGTGGCAGCCGTGAGGGTGATATTGACCGAATTCTTGCCTTTTTTTATCTCAACCTGGCGTTCCACATCGGTGTATCCCTCAAGTTCCACCTTGATGGTATGGGAACCGGTCGAAGGTTCCAGTTGGCAAGGCGAGACTTTCCCGGTATCGCTCCCGTCCAGATAAACTTTGGCTCCGGCCGGGGAGGTATCGACTTGCAGGGTGTTCTTCATGATCACAAAATAATAGACCAGCCCGCCGGCGACCGCCAATCCCAGAATCACCCCGAGCCAGGGAAAGTGTCTTTTCTTGACTTTCGGTTTTTCGCTCTCCGGCTTTTCCACTACTTTGCCCTTGGTTTCGGGTTTTTCCATCATGAGGGTTTCGGACTTGACCGATTGAAAGGCTTCGAGGAACCCTGGTTTGTAATTCCCTTCCTGAACATTGATCTCAGGATTCAATTTCAACGCCTCTTCAATATGATAACGGAAAATCAGAAGCCGCTTTCCCTGCAGAAATTTAACATAAGCCATCTCCAGACTGGCCAAAGCCTTGATCTCCTTGCCTTGCGCCAATCCGGCAGCCTCGGTCAATTTGGTCAGGGCATCCTCAAACGACTCTTGCTGGTACAATCCCTCGCTCTCCTCGATCAGTTTAAGAGCCTGGGAATCAGGGGTCTGCTCCTGAGCAAGAACGGAAAAAGTGGTTGCGTTCACAAAGCAAATGAATGAACAAACCAGAAAACACGCCAATGATTTTCTTTGTTTTTTTAATAGTTTCATCACATTATTCTCCCAAAATTTGAATTCATGATAATGTTCCAACAAGGGAAAATCAAGTTTTTCCGCGGCTACAGACAAAGGCTTCAATCGGGTCATGCTGATCGGGAGCTATTGACTTTTTCTGGGTGATTGTTGATAGTGGCATGGTGAAAGGCGCGGGATATTTATGTATACTTTTGCTGACCATGACCATGATGCCTCTTCAGGGTGACGATAGCGATTTTTTCCCGGCCGCCGTCCGGGGCTGGACCTTGGCGCCGGAGGCGGAAATCTACACACCCGAAAACCTATACGAATACATAGACGGCGCGTCCGAACTCTACATTTCCTATGGCTTTGAAAAACTGTTTACGCGCCGCTATCTGCAGGCCGGTCAGCACGAGATTACCGTTGACCTCTTCGACATGGGCGACTTCGGAAATGCCTTCGGGATTTTCGCCCACAGCCAGGAAGACCCCGGAAAGGAGATCGGCCAGGATTCCGAGTACTTGGACGGTCTGCTGCGTTTTTGGCAGGGACGTTATTATGTCTCTCTGCTGTGCAGCCCCGAAACTCCGGAATCGCGTTCGGCGCTGATGGAATTGGGCCGGCAGTTGGCTGAACGCCTGCCACCTGCTACCGACCGGCCGGGAATCTTGTCACTTTTACCGCAGACGGGATTGCTAGCCGCGAGCATACGCTTTTTTCACCACCATGCTTGGCAGAACACATACGTGTTTATCTCATCTGAAAACATCCTGGGCATCGGCCCGGAAAGCGAAGCCGTTCTGGCCAAATACGACCAGGGGGAGCATCGGCCTGTCGTGCTGCTGGTGCTTTATCCCGACAGCACCATTGCGGAACGCGCCTTCGCCAACCTCGGCCGCAAATTTCACTTGCTGGCCAAGGGGGGAGAAGCGGTCAAGTTGGCTGACAAAAAATATTTCGCCGCCGGTTTGGAAAAGAGGGTTGTCGCCGCCGTCTGGCATGGCGGCGGCGCGAAGCAAGCGCTCGAACTGCTCTCCGCTATGCGGGCAAAAATGACGGCATTTAAAAAATAAGGTAATGAGCGGAGGGACAGAATGAAAAAAAAGACCATCAGCCGCCGGAAATTCATCAAAGACAGCGCGGTTATGTTGGCGGCTGGTTCTCTCATGTTGGCTTGGCCGGGAAAGCACAGCGCCCAGATGCCTGGCAAAACCAAGGTGGTGCTCATCCGCGACAAGGATGTCCTGGATGAAAACGGCGACACCCGCTCCGATGTTGTCCAAAAGATGCTGGACGAGGCCGTCAAAACGCTGCTGGGGGAAAAGAACGCCCTGACCGCCTGGAAAAAATTGTTCGACCCGAAAGATGTCGTGGGCATCAAGACCAACGTTTGGAAATCACTGCCCACGCCGCCGCAGCTCGAGGAAGCGATCCGCCGCGGGGTATTGTCAGCCGGGGTCGCACCGGAACGGGTCGGCAGCGGCGACCGCGGCATTTTGAACGATCCGCTGTTTACCCGGGCCACAGCCCTGATCAACGTGCGGCCCATGCGCACCCACGACTGGTCGGGGCTGGGTACCCTCCTGAAAAACTACATCATGTTCGTTCCCGACCCGCCCCGGTACCATCCCGACTCCTGCGCCGACCTGGCGGCCCTCTGGCAGCTGCCCGCTGTCAAGGGCAAGACGCGGCTGAATATTTTGGTCATGCTCACGCCTCTGTTCCACAGCGTCGGGCCGCACGGTTTCAACCCCGCCTATGTCTGGAGATACAATGGCTTGCTCGTCGGCCTGGACCCGGTGGCCGTGGATGCCACCGGCGCCCGCATCATCCAGGCCAAGCGCCGCGAATTTTTCGGCGCAGACCGGCCGATCAATCCGCCCCCCAAGCATATCGAGCTGGCCGACAGCCGCCACCACCTGGGTACGGCCGACCCGGAAAAAATTGAATTGATTAAAATCGGCTGGCAGGACGGCATTCTAATTTGAAAAGAAAGGAGGATTCTCATGCCCAAGGGCTACATGAACCGGTTTTTGTTTATTGATCTGAGCACCTTTTCCAGCCGCAGCGGCGTTCCCGATCCAGACGATTTCGAGCAATTCATCGGCGGCAAGGGGCTGGGTCTCAAGTGGCTGATTGACCAAGGCCTAATCACCCAGGAACCTTTTGCCGCAGAGAATCCCCTGATTTTCATGACCGGCCCAATGACCGGGACAGCGCTGCAAACTTCGGCCCGCTCGGTACTGGTCACCAAATCGCCGCTGACCGGAACCTTTCTCGATAGCCATGCCGGCGGTAATTTCGGCCCACTGATCAAACGAGCTGGTTTTGATTATATCGTCATCAGCGGTCAGAGTAAGCGACCAATATTTTTGCATATCACTCCGCATGAGGTCCTTTTCGAAGACGCTACCAAGCTTTGGGGCCAGGGTATCATGGTCACGGAAAAGAATCTGCGCAACAAATATCCCCGGGCCAGGGTGGCAGCCATCGGCCCGGCCGGAGAAAACCGAGTGCGTTTTGCCTGCATCGGTACCGATTATTACCGTCAGTTCGGGCGCGGCGGCGCCGGCGCGGTGATGGGTTCTAAAAACCTGAAAGCGCTGGTGATCGAAGGCGATGAAAAAATCTCCATCCATGACCGCCAGGTTTTTCAACAGCTGAATCAGCAGTTGACCCGTGACATCATGGCCCATCCCAACCGCCAGCGCCGCTTTGACCTGGGCACCATGATGTGGATTCGTATGGGCCAAGAAGAGGGACATTTCCTGCCGACGCGCAATTTTCAAGAGGTCGGGTTCAGCGAATACGAAAATATCACTTCCGAAGTCATGAAAAAAGAGTTGGGCTGGAAAAGCGTCGGCTGTTTCAACTGCGTCATCAAGTGCTCGAAACTTGCCCGCTGGGACAACTATGAAGTCGAAGGACCGGAATACGAAACTACGGCTTTTCTCGGCTCGGGCTGTGGCATCGGCAACGCCCGTGACGTGGCCTATGCCAACTATCTCTGCGATGACCTGGGCCTAGATACGATATCTGCCGGCGTAGTCTGTTCCTTCGCCATGGAAGCTTTTGAAAAAGGCATCCTGTCGACGGCGGACAGCGGCGGGCTCAGGCTCAATTTTGGCGACAGTCAGGCCCTTTTTACGCTGCTCGAGCAGATCGCCCGCCGCCAGGGAGTCGGGGATTGGCTGGCTGAAGGCAGCAAACGGGCCAGTGAAAAGCTGGGTAACGGCAGCGACTATTTCGCCATTCAAACTGCCGGCATGGAACTTTCCGGGGTTAATGTCAAAGGCTGCGCCTCCATGGGCCTGTCCCTGGCCACCGGTGACTTCGCCAGCCATACCCGTTTTTGGCCGGCCACGGCTGAAATGAAAGGGCTGCTGAATTTTGAAAATGCTCCGGCATTCGTGGCCAAGGGTCAGGATGAGGTCAACAGCCGAAATTCGCTGATCGTTTGCGATTTTTTGCCCTTTGACCTGGATCGCCTGGCCCCACTTTATGAAGCATTGACAGGGATCAAACTGGACGAACCGCAGCTGCGGCAAATCGGCGAAAAAATTTCCAACCTGACTCGCATGTACAATTTGAAAAACGGACGTACGGCCAAAGATGACACCCTGCCGCAGCGATTTTTTAAGGAAAAACATCTTTCCGGCCTGTTCAGGGATCAGTTTATGAGTGAAGAAAAATTCCGCCAGTGGCTACAAATCTATTACAGTTACCGCGGTTGGGACGAGGAGGGTGTACCAAGTGCAAAAAAACTAGGCGAACTTGGATTGCAAAGGCTTTAAAGGCAATAAAAATACTATGTCAAGGAGGTCACCATGAGCGATTCTGATTCTGCGGGCGTCAAACGTTATGTCCAACGTGGCCAGGAATATATGGCCAAAAGAAAAGAGTTCCGGGAAAAAGTGAGAAAATTGCGCTTTGACACCATTGCCGTGCACGGCATGTATTCGGTCGAGGAAGCGTTCGCGCAAGGGCAGGGAGGGATCATCGAGCCTTTGTTTCCCTCCACTTCGCAAGGCTACCGCGACAGCGATGAAATGGAAGCCGGCCTGTCTTACCAGATCCCCACCTGGTGCTATTCCCGCATCCACAATCCCACCGTTTTTTATCTGGAAGAAACTCTTTCTTTGCTTGAAACCTACGGCTGCCCTTTTGACGCCTCGGCATTGTGCACCGCGTCTGGCATGGCGGCGATCAAACAGGCGCTGGAGCCGCTGCTGGTTTTAAATGAGGCGCCGGCGAATGATATCAATTTTGTGTCTTCAGCCCAGGTGTATGGGGGCACCTTCCAGCTTTTCAACGTGCGCATGAAAGAGCGCAACGCCAAGGTGCGCTGGGTGTCTCAACCATGGAAAATCGAGGAATGGGAAAAACTGGTCGACGAGCAAACCCGCTTCCTGTACACCGAAATGCCATCCAATCCGCAACAGGCCTGTTCCGACCTGCAAGCCCTGGCCAAACTGGCCCACCATTTCCAGATCCCCCTGATCGTCGACAGCACCATTGCCACTCCGGCGTTGCTGCGGCCGTTAGAACACGGGGCCGATATCGTGGTGCAATCCCTGACCAAAACCATCGGCAGCGGCGGCGCCTCGATCGGCGGGGCTGTGATCGCCCGCCATGATCTTACCAGCCGGCATCTGGCCGCCGAAGCCAGGGCCGACTACGCCGTTTGGCTGAAATTGTGGCCGGCCCGGGATTCGGGCGCCTGCATGTCTCCCTATTCAGCTTTTTTCTTTCTCAATGACCTGCGCACCCTGCGTATCAAGGTGGACTGGTTTTCCCAGAACACCGTGGCCGTGGCCGATTTTCTGGCCCATCATCCCCGTGTGGAATCGGTGGACTACCTGGGTTTAAAAAACCATAAACTGCACGAACTCGCCAGCCGCTACCTGCGCATGGTCGACAGCGACCGGCCGGTCTTCGGGCATTTGCTCTCCTTCACGATCAAAGGCGGTCCCCGGGACGCCCGGCGCTTTTTTGACAATCTGCAACGCATATTCCGGGCCACCGACCTGGGGCGGATCAAGTCCGTGGCCACCATCCCGGCCATATCGACCCATCAGCAGCAAGGTAATGAAGGGCGGCGCTTGGCTGGAATACCGGCCACCATGGTCCGTCTTTGCGTGGGCGGTGAGCACCCCGATGATATCATCGCAGATCTGGACCAGGCATTAAATAAAATATAAGGAGAAAATCATGAAAATACTTTTGATCGGATTTGGAACTGTGGGCCAGGGATTAGCGGAACTGCTCCTGGAAAAAGAAGCTATGCTCTCCCGGACTTGCGGAATTAACGTTCAAGTGACCGGAATCGCTGATTTCCAAAAAGGTTCGCTGTACAATACACGCGGTCTTGATCTTAAGAAAGTGCTGGCGGCCGTAAAAAACGATGGAACACTTGCCGCCCTCAAAAATGATATTTTCGACGAAGACGCCCTGGCGCTGATAAAAAAAGCTAAGGCCGATGTGCTGTGCGAAGCTACATATACCGATATCAAAACCGCCGAACCGGCCACGTCCCATATCCGGACCGCCTTTGAACAGGGCATGCACGTCGTCACTACCAACAAGGGGCCTTTGGCCCTGTATTACCATGAACTTCTGGAGCTGGCGCGTAAAAAAAGGCTTGAATTCTTGTTCGAGGGAACGGTGATGAGCGGCACACCGGTGCTGAACCTGATCCGCGAAACTTTAGCCGGAAGCGAAATCCGCGAAATTAAAGGCATCCTCAACGGCACTACCAACTACATCCTCAGCCGCATGGAAGAGGGATTATCCTACGAAGTGGTGCTGAAGAAAGCACAGGAACTGGGCTATGCCGAAGCGATTCCGGACGCCGATGTTTTGGGTTGGGATGCCCTGGCCAAAGTGACTATCCTGGCTAACACAGTTTTCGCCGCTCGCCAAAAGCCTTTTGATTATCCCTGTCAGGGGATTACCCAGATTTCGGCCTCAGACATCGCCGCTGCCAAAGCCCAGGGCAAACGTTTCAAATTGATCGGCCGGGTGTGGAAAGAAGGGGAAACCGTCAAAGCTTCCGTTTCCCCCCAGCAGATCAGTCTCAGCCATCCGCTGGCCGGAGTCATGGGGGCCAGCAACGCCCTGACAATTTCCAGCGACACTCTGGGAGATGTCACCATTATCGGTCCCGGGGCTGGGCGCCGCGAAACCGGTTTCAGCATGCTGATTGACTTGATCCATATCGGCCAGCGCCGGCACTGAGAATATTGCTAAACGGCATGAATGCAGGAAAAAATATTTTTATCATCCCATTTTGCCTGTGGCTCAACCTCTGGCTGTTCATTTCCTGCCAGCAGAAAACCGACAAAGAGATCATCGCCGCCGTGATCGACGACATGGCGGCCCGCGTTGAAAAAAAGGACGCAGCCGGACTGATCGCCCATCTGGCTGACGACTACCGCGATTTCGAGGGACGCGACCGCGCCCAAACCGCGGCCATGGTGGAGAATTATTTCAGCCGCTACCGGGGCATCGTGGTCAAGGTGCTGGCGTCACGGATCGAGCTCCGATCGACTCTGAGCGCCGAAGTGGAAACCGATGTTGCCTTTTACAGCGGTGCCGCCTCCGCCTTCCGGAAATTGATCGGCTTTTCCGGCGAGAACTACCGGTTCAGATTCGCCATGCAGAAAACAGGCGCCTGGATGATCCACACCGCTCAATGGGAGTACATCCCCCTGTCCGGTCTTTTTCCGGAATCTTTGCAGATACTGCGAGAACTGTTCCCGAATTTATGAAAGTTCAGTCATGCCAAAGGAGTTTCTAAAATGGCGATCCAGGCGATCACTACAAAAAAAGAACTCACTGAAACGGTGTACGGCTTCCGCGCCAGCCGCATCATTTTGACCGCATTCGAACTCGGTCTTTTCTCGGAGCTGGGCAAAGCCTCCCTGGACGCGACGCAGCTGGCGGCTCGGATCGGCGCCGAACCCAGGGCCTGCGAACGGCTGCTCAACGCCCTTTGTATCCTGGGGCTGGTCAAAAAGACGCGGGGCCGGTTCCGCAACGCGAAAATCTCCCGCACCCATCTGGTTGCCGGCCAGCCCCGGTTTTTGGCGGGTTTGACCCACAGCGCCAACCAGTGGCAAAGCTGGAACACCTTAAGCGATGCAGTGCGCCGCGGCACTTCCGTCATGAATAGAAAAGCCGGCACCGAACCAGACAAAAGGCTGCAAGGATTCATCGCCGCCATGCATGAAAGGGCTTCGACACAGGCGCCGCGCCTGGTCAAGCTGCTGGATTTGTCGGCTGTCAACCGCTGCCTGGACATCGGCGCCGGATCCGGGGTATACGCCATGGCTTTGGCGCGGGCCAAAAAATCGATCCGGGTGGCGGCCTTCGATCTACCCGCGGTTTTGCCGCTGACCCGGGAATATGTGCGCCGTGACGGGCTGCTGGCGCGGATCGATTTTATTTCTGGCGATTTTATCCGCGACAGCTGGGGGAGCGGCTACGATCTGGTCCTGCTTTCGGCCATCGTACATATGAATGACGAAGAACAAAACCGCCGCCTGATCGCCAGGGCCGCCGCTTCCCTGAACCGGGGCGGGCAGCTGGTGGTGCAGGATTTTATCATGAGCAAGGACAGAACCCGGCCGGCAGCGGGGGCGGTGTTCGCCCTGAATATGCTGGTCGCGACCGCTCATGGTGACAGCTACACCGCAGCTGAGATCAGCGGCTGGATGCGTGCGGCTGGATTGAAAAAGATTAAGAAAAAAAACACCCCTTTTGACGCGGCGCTGCTGATCGGCTGGAAATTGTAGATGCTGCCCGTAAAGCCATCTGCGCCCCTGGGGTGAAGCGCAAGAAGGAGAACCATGCCCAAGTTGTATTTTGTTGTCTTCATTGTCATTGCCTTGAGCGTCTACACGGCCATGCATGGGTTTGTCTACTGGCGCCTGGCCTCCGGCTTGTCCCTGAGCGCAGGCCAGCGCCTGGCATTGAAAATCGTCTTGATCGCCGGCGCCCTGACTTTTATTGCCGCTGAATTCATCAACCGCTTGCAGCCAATTTATCCTTTTATATATGCGGGTTCGGTTTGGCTGGGAGCCATCGCCATTGCCCTGGCCGTTTTCCTGCTGGAGCTGGTTCTTTCCCTGTTATTCCCCCACAGCCGCAAACTGTTTGTCATGGTGGCGCTGGCGGCCGTTTTATTGATCGCGGTCTTTTCGCTGTGGAACGGGAGACGTGACCCGGTCCTGCGCGAGGTGGCAATCCCTGTCCGCGACCTGCCTTCCGGCTTGGATGGCTTCACCATTGTTCAGTTGTCCGATCTGCATCTGGGCAACCTGACGCCGCGGAAGTGGCTGCGCCGGATCGTGGGTCACGTCAACGCCCTGAAACCCGATTTGATCTGCGTTACCGGTGATGTGCTGGACGGCGATATCTGCCAGGGGGAAGACTATTGCGAGATTTTAAGTGAGCTTCAGGCCCGGCACGGGGTAGTGGCCGTCACTGGCAACCACGAATTTTACGCCGGGATCGAAAAGTTCCTTGAGGTGACGCGCCGCAGCCGCTGGCGGGTATTGCGCAACCAATCCTGGGTCATCGACGGCAAGATCGCCGTCATTGGGCTGGAGGAAGATTCGGCCGAGCGCTTCAGGCTTCCGGGTCCCGATCTGCATGCGGCGCTGCGCAATGTGCCTGCTGCCATCCCCAAGGTTCTCCTCTATCACCGTCCGGCCAAATTCGCCGAAGCCGTGCAGCAGGGGATAGATCTACAGCTGTCCGGCCATACCCACGCTGGTCAGATCCCGCCCATGGACCTTCTGGTCTGGTTGATCTACAAATACCCCGCCGGGTTGTACCGGCTGGGGCAATCCTACATTTACACCAGCGCGGGGACGGGCACATGGGGACCCCCCATGCGTTTCCTGTCGCGGTCGGAAATCGTCAAATTGGTTCTGGTTCGCTGACGCCCACGGCGTAGGAACCTTAAGTATTTAACATAAGGAGGAAACATGAACTACACGCTTTTCGCCATCGCCTGCTACATCATCATGAGGGGGCTGCAGGTGCTTTTTATTGAGTACTCGCAGAAACTGTGGTACAAAATCGTCATCAAGTCGGCGACCGTGGTCATGCTCTATGCGGCTCTGGCCAGCGTGATCGTCTGGTACGAAAAAATCAGCCTGCTCGGCTTCGACCCGACGAAGTAGAGACGGCCGGCTAGAGCTTGGCCCTGGCCTCCGCGATCAGGCGGTCGACGCGCTGTCTCTCGCTTACGGGAATTTTGTGATAAAACTTTTCGCGGTAATTCAGAAAACAATCCAGGGCTTCGCCGGCACGGCCTTCCTCGAGCAGGGTGATGCCTAGGTTGATGAGCGCCAGATCGTAATCGGGCTTGATGGCCAGGGCCTTCTGCCAGTAGGCGATGGCGTCCGCGTTGCGGCCGGTCTTCCTGTAAGCGACTCCCAGGCCGTTGCAGGCGGAAAACATCTTGGGATCGATCTCCAGGGATTTTTTAAAATTGCGCTCGGCCTGAACAAGGTCCTGCTCTTGGCGGTTGCGCAAGAAGAGCGCAAGATGCACGCCGCCGATGTTGTTGTAAACGGAGGCGTTGTTGCGGTCAAGCTCCAGGGCGCGGCCGTAATTTTCGAGGGCTTTTTCAAAATTCCCGCCCTGGTAATAGGCGATGCCGAGGAAATTGAATTTTTCCGGATCAAAATCCTCTTTGCGGACGCAAAGTTCGAGAATGGGGACGGCCCGCTGCCAGTTGCCGCTGTCGGCCAGCACGATCCCCAGCTTGGCCAGCAGAAGGATATTGCCCGGGTTTTTCTCCAGCCCCTGTTCCAAAACCTGGACGGCCGCACTGCTTTTCCCCATTTCTTTGTACATGGAAGCCAAATGGGTGTAGGCCAGAATAAAACTCGGGCTGGCAGTGATCACGACGCGGATCGTCTTTTCCGCGCCAGGGAAATCACCGGACTGGAACTGTGCGACCCCATCAAGCAATTTGCTCTGCAGCGGCAGCAGTGTTTTGAGA
>Ga0105152_10000032_pt1 | contig 28366 bp, 24 predicted proteins | sample LakBais05cmmetaG_FD_81534 | JGI IMG/M metagenome (GOLD analysis project Ga0105152, IMG submission 81534) | Lake sediment microbial communities from Lake Baikal, Russia to study Microbial Dark Matter (Phase II) - Lake Baikal sediment 0-5 cm | ecosystem: Environmental > Aquatic > Freshwater >...
CCAACGTTCTGGGTGACTCGGCCACCCTGGGTTTGACGGTTTTCAGCGAGTCGCTGGCCGAATGGGTGGAACGTACTGTTTTGTTTTTGGCAAACAGGCCCGAGGTCCAGGTAGTGATCCGCATCCACCCCGGTGAGACATTGACGGTTGGGCCGTCTGTCGCAGAAATCATTCACAAAATCCTGCCGGTGTTGCCGCCTCACATCCGCATGATTGGACCGCGCGAGAAGGTCAATACTTATGACTTGATGGATATTGCTGACCTGGCGCTGGTCTACACAACGACTGCCGGGCTGGAGATGGCGGTGCGCGGCATTCCGGTGCTGGTGAGCGGGCGGGCGCATTACCGGAAGAAGGGTTTTACCCTGGATGCGGATTGTTGGGATGAGTATTTTGCCCTTTTGGAGCTGGTCATCAAGGATTTGCATGCCTATCAGTTATCCCCGGAGCAGGTGGCGCGTGCCTGGAATTATGCGTACTGTTTCTTCCGCGAGTATCCCCGTCCATTTCCCTGGCATGTTGAAAAAATCGTACCAAGCCTGGAAAAACGTCCTTTTTCCTACGTGCTCAGCCCCCAAGGTCGTTTGAAATATGAAGATACATTCCGGCAAATGGCTGGTGCAGCTATGAGTTGGGATGAGTAAGATTTGTTCGTATTGTTTTTTTTCAGGGAGAGTCTTTTCATGGAAAATGAACCACTTTACGAGCAATTGCAGGGCATCCTGCGTTGCCCTATCACAAAAGAGGATGTGCGGTTGTTAAGCAAAGCCGAGATCGTTGACCTTAATGCCCGGATTTCCAAAGATGGGCTCCTGCATAGTGATGGGACTCCTGTCCGGAATGATATCGAGATCGGGTTTATTTCTGTGGGCGGCCAGTTTGTATATCCCATCATTGACGGGATTATTATCCTGCTAGCTCATCTCTCCATCCCTGTTGGCGAGCCAGAGAGCGACAAGTCGCTCTCTCTGCGCGCCGAAAAGAAGATCTTGCAGGATTTCTATGACCAGCTCGGTTGGTTGAAGGGGGAAGAGAATACCAGTCAATATGTGGATGCGATAAAGTGGGAAGACCTTCGCCCGGTTATAAGGGACTATGCACATCGCTGTCATTTGCGCATGAACCGTTACATCCAGAACACAGGACGATATCTTCTGGATGCAGGTTCAGGCCCAATCCAGTACGAGGAATATCTGACGTATTCACAGGGCTATGATTACCGTATCTGTGTGGATATTTCTCTGCTGGCTCTGAAAGAGGCCAAGAAAAAGCTTGGGGTCCGGGGAATATATATTCTGGGCGATATTGCGAACATTCCCCTGCGTGACAATGTCGCGGATGGCGCGGTGTCGTTGCATACCATTTACCACGTACCGGCAGATGAGCAGATTAATGCCTTCCGCGAATTACACCGCGCGATTAAACCAGGAACCTCTGCCGCAATTGTTTACTCGTGGGGCGGGTATTCCCAAATGATGAAGGTGCTCTTGTTCCATCGTAAAGTACAGAAGGCATTACGGAACTTCATCGGAAAAATCAAATCAGTGGTCAAGAAGATAATCCGCTGGAAGAGCAAGCGCCAGCCAAGTGTGAAGTCGAATGTGCCGAATATGCCTTACCATCACACATTCGATTACAAATATATTACTGAAGAGCTGGCGGATCTTGATGTTGCAATTTTCCCATGGCGAAGCGTTGGCGTTCCTTTTATGAGAGCGTATATCCATCCCCGCTTTTTTGGCAAACAGATTATGAGCCTGATTTACAATTACGAGGAGAATTTTCCTCGCCTGGCTGCCAGAACCGGGCAATACCCGATTGTTGTTATCAAGAAATAAGATATCAAAAGGCCCTTACCACAATCACTTTCAGGAGGAAAAACCATGTCACAAACGAAAGTTCTTGTTACCGGTGCGGGCGGTTTCATCGGCCACCACCTCGTCACATTCCTGCGCGCCAAGGGCTACTGGGTGCGCGGTGTGGACATTAAAATCCCTGATTACAGCGAAATAGACGCGGATGAGTTCGAAGTCCTCGACCTGCGCCGCTGGGATAACTGCCTGCAGGCCACGCGCGGCATTGACGAGGTCTACGGCCTGGCCGCCGATATGGGCGGGATGGGCTTCATCTCGGCCCATCACTCAGAAATCCTGCACAACAACTCGCTTATCAATATCCACACCCTGGACGCGGCGCGTGTCAACGGTGTGAAGCGTTACTTCTACACTTCGTCAGCCTGCGTTTACCCCGAATACAAGCAGACGAAAGCCAATGTTGTCCCGTTGAAGGAAGAAGATGCTTACCCGGCCATGCCCCAGGATGCCTATGGCTGGGAAAAACTGGTTATGGAACGCCTGTGTACCCACTACCGCGAGGACTACGGTATCCAGACCCGCATTGTGCGCTTCCACAACATCTTCGGTCCGCAAGGGACCTGGGAAGGCGGGCGCGAAAAAGCTCCGGCAGCCATGTCCCGCAAGGTTGCCATTGCCAAATTGACCGGCAACCACGAGATCGAGATGTGGGGTGACGGCGAACAGACGCGTTCCTTCTGCTACATTGATGATACACTGGAAGGCATTTACCGCCTGATGCGCTCTGAGCATACATTCCCGCTCAATCTCGGCTCGGACCGCATGGTGACCATCAACGAATTGGCCCATATTGTTGCCAGGATTGCCGGTATCGAAATTACCATCAAGCACATTGACGGACCTCAGGGTGTGCGCGGCCGCAATTCGGACAACACCCGCCTGCGCGAAGTGCTCAAATGGGAACCGCAGCTTACTCTGGAAGAAGGCCTCAAGCATACCTACACTTGGATTGAACAACAGGTCTCCCAGAAACTCGACCTGCCGATCCCGAAATAGCTTCTCTGCTCCAGCGGTGGCTTAACCCCCGTTGAAGCCGATGGTGTAAAATGGCATTCCTGACCATTTTCACGGCCCCCAAGCCGTTTACCAACCCGCATATCAATATTATCCAGCGGAATGCTCTCGCGGCATGGACGCGGCTGGCGGATGTGGATGTTATCCTGATTGGTGATGAACCCGGCATCCCCGAAACGGCGAAGGAATTCGGCGTCAGGAATGTGCCGGGGGTGGAGCGCGATGAGAAAGGTATTCCGCTGGTCAGCGCGGTGATGGAGATCGGGCACAAATACAGCAACAGCCCCGTGCTGTGCTTTGCCAATGCCGATATGATCCTGATGTCGGATGTAGTCGATGCGGCGCGGACGGTTTCCCGGCAGGCGAAGGATTTCCTGCTGGTCGGCCAGCGCTGGAACCTGGACCTGCCCGAGCTGTTCGATTTCAGCGGCGATTGGGAGTCCCGCCTGCGGCTCGATGTGGCTCAGCGCGGCGAGTTCTATTCGCCGTGGGGCATTGACTACTTCGTTTTCCCCCGCCATCTCTATACCGAAGTCCCTAACTTCACTATCGGCCGCCCGGCCTGGGACAACTGGATGGTCTGCCATGCCCGCACGAGCTTTGGCATGGCGATAGACGCTTCGCGGGATGTGGTTGTCGTTCATCAGAACCACGATTACAGCCATCTGCCCGGCAACCGCCCGCCTTATGGTTCCGAAGTCGCCAAATCCAACCTGGCCAAGGCCGGGGGACGGAAGCACGTCTATAACATCCTGGATACGAACCGCGAACTTGTTAGCGGACGGGTGCGCAGGCCAGAGGTCCGGGTGGTGCGCTGGTTGAGACGCCTGGAGCGGATGCTCATCAACGATACGGGCAAGGGTTGGAGTTGGGAAGCATCCTTACGGCTTCAGCGTCTACAGCGTCCATTGGCGTCCAAGCCGAGGAGGTAAATTATGCGTATTGGTCACAACCCCGCAAGGTTTATCGAAAAAGTGGCCCAGCCCGCCGGGATTACAGTGGCGGTGCTCAATTGTATCCCGTTCCTCAGTGGCTACTACGAACAGGGGTTGGAAGTGCTGAAGACGGTCATCGAGAGTCTAAATGCCACGCGGAAGGCTGAGCATCCCTACGATGTGATGGTATTCGACAACCATTCCTGCTCCGAAGTGCGCGCCTATCTTCAGGAAGCCTACGGGCAGGGAAAAATCCAGTATTTGGTACTTTCTGATACGAACATCGGTAAAATCGGCGCATGGAACTTCATGTTCGGCGCAGCACAGGGCAAGTATGTGGTCTTTGCGGATGGTGACATTGGGTTCCGCCCTGGTTGGCTCAAGGCTTCGCTTGAGTTGTTCGAAGCATTTCCCAATGTTGGCATGGTGACGGCGCGTCCCTTGCGCTCGCCGATGGAATATTCTTCTGCTACATCGGAATGGGCGCGTCAACAACCTCCGGGCATATACGAGGATGGTCAATTCCTGGATTGGGATTGTTACTGGGAACATGCCCGTAGTACTGGGTACACCGAGGAGAAGGCGCGTGAGGAGTTCCATAAAGGGAATGACCATCGTCTGGTCTATCAAGGCAAGACAGCTTTTGTTGGCGCCACGCATTTTCAATTCATGGCACGCAGTGATTTACTCAAGCAGATCACCCCACTCCCCTCGGAACAGCCGATGCGCGGCGAGCGCGCTCTGGATGTGGCGATTAACGATCTTGGTTACCTGCGCCTGTTGACCGATAAACCGTATGTCTGGCATATGGGCAATACCCTGGCGGACTCCGCCCGCGCTGCCACAACTGTCGCGAAACGCAAGTCTCTGTTGCAACGACTGGTATGGCTGCCATTTATCCGGCGGCCTCTTCTCTGGCTCAATAATCGGATTTTTCGATTGTATTTTTTTAATGTAGATTAGCGTATGCCTGAAAACGTCCGTACCTGTCTCTTATGTGGAAGCGACCGTAGTCGATTATTCGACCAGCGCGAATTTCGCGGCCATTCTGTCATCAACCGCTTGTGCCTGAACTGCGGGCTGGTCTATCAGTCCCCGCGCATGACAGAGGCCGAGGCCAATGTTTTCTACGCCGAGGAATATCGCCTATTTAACGAAGGTAGTGACGACCCGACCTCCCGCAACCTCAAGGACCAGCGCGGCCGCGCCGAATCGTTATATACGTTTATCCAATCTGTCGTTCCCGGTGTTAGCCGCCATCTCGATATTGGTTGTTCATTCGGGCTCCTGCTCCAGCGTTTTGCTGAGTCCTATCACAACCAACCGCTGGGCATCGAACCGGGTGTGGGACACCGCACCCATGCAAACAAGGAAGGGCTGACAGTCTATGCCACGCTCGATGAACTGGAAAAACGCGAAAAGGAGCGCTTTGACTTGGTCAGCCTGTCGCATGTTCTCGAGCACCTGCCAGACCCGGTCGGTTATCTTGTCCATCTGCGCGAGACACTGATGGATAAAGTTGGCTGGTTACTGCTCGAGGTACCCAACCTCTATGCCCATGACTCCTTCGAGGTTGCTCACCTGGTCTCCTACAGCCGCCGTACCCTGATGCAAACGCTGGAGAAGGCCGGGTTTGAAATTGTCAGACTGGAACGACATGGACGGCCGCGCTCGAAACTTCTGCCGCTCTATCTCACCGTGCTGGCTCGGCCTTTGCCCGGCGCGCCGCGGACCTGGAACCTGCTTCCGGAAAAGCGAGTGGCGTTCAAGCGTCGGGTCGGGATGCTTCGGCGGCGTTTGCTGGAACGATTGTTTCCGAAGCAGGCATGGTTGGCTTAGGTTATCCAAGGATGTTTTATTCTGGAAAATGATTCTTATGGAATCGAACAAAGAATTCCTCCCAGCCATTTACTGGAAAATGACCCCCATCATCCTTCATGGGACGGTGGCCGGGATGGATAACCGTGCCGAGGTTGAATTTGAAAGAGTCCAAGAGGGCGAAGACCTGGCGCAAGTGCACGGAGAGACTGTCAAGAATTATGCGGTATTGGATCAATTGGTGAGTGGCGCAATTGCACTCCTGAACAGGGTCGGTTGGCCGGTGCAAGGTGTGGCCGCGGCCCCGGGATCAGGGACCGGTGTGGGCGCGAGCATCCTTTCCAAGGATCCTGCAATCCGGGAAATCTATTCCATTGAGTACTCTGAAAAGCATGTCACGCATGTCATGCCGGAAGTTTTCCAATACTTCCATGCGATGGGAGAAAAAATCCGGCGGGTGGTTGGCAACATTAATGATATCCAACTCCCGGACGAATCATTAGACTTGATTCTTGAAATTGACTCTTATCACGACTCGGAAGATCTTGCACTTTCGGAGCGGGAAGCCTACCGGGTCTTGAAACCGGGTGGTGCAGTGATTGCGGTGGACCGCGCTTGGGCCGATGAGACGCCCGAGTCGCACCTTGATGATTTGCTGGCAAAAGAGTTCCCGGCGGAACAAAAAAGAAATACGGCATCCAGGAGACTCAAAGTTTTACTCGCCGTGACTTCGGTGAGCATGAATATAAGTGCTGTTTCTGGGAGCAGACATTCCAGAAAGTCGGTTTTGAGACATTTATGCTCATCCAGGACCATCCAAAAAATATTCCAGGGGCAAATTTCATTTTGCTGTGCTTGCCGGCGTTTGACTGGTTTGTGAAACTGGCAGCGAATCTTTACCGGCGTGGTAGAAAACGCGCCACTGTGTACGGCTGGGGCTATCAGCGACACGTTATGCTCTTCATAAAGCCTCAGGCGATAAAAGAAAGGTAATTGTGAAAACCATTTTTGTCATCATCGAACACGGCCTCTCTCTGGCCTATTTTCTCTACACAGACCTGTATAGGCAGTTGCTGAACGGTAAGGTGCGTCTGGTGATGCTGGTACAGGATGAACTGCTGCCGAAATTGCGGCAGGATTATGCCGGTGTTCCCAACCTGGTTTTTGAAAGCCTGTGTGAGGCTGAAGCGACTCATTACCATCGCGGCTACCATTTCCGCATTCAGGAGATTCTGGAATATATCCGCGGTTCCAGCACCGACCGGCGCATCCCGTTGACTTACGTGGACACCAATCGCCGGCGCAAAATCCACGAGGCGCGCGGACGCTGGCGCTATGCCCTGTACGCCGCTCAGCCTGCCATCTACATCCTGCGCTACTCTCGTCTGGCGCGCAAGGCGTTCCTGTGGCTGCAAAAGAAATTATTTACCCCGAATATCTATGGCGACCTGCTGGACAAATATAAACCTGACCTGGTCGTCTCTGACGCGGCGGGCTGGCGGCTGGACCGTTATCTGCTGCGCGAAGTCAACCGGCGCAGCATCAAGACCGCCACGGCCATCGTCGGCTGGGATAACCCCAGTTCCAACGGCTTGGTCGGAGCGCATGTGGACTACGTCAATGTCTGGTCGAAGATCCACGCCTGGGAAATGAACGTCGGGTTGGACTGGCCGATGGACAAGATTCACGTCGGCGGGATGCCGCTCTACGATAATTACCTGTCGGGCAAATGGGCGGTCTCGCGCAAGGAATATTTCAAAGTACACAGTCTTGACCCGAACAAAAAACTGGTGGCCTTCGTTGCCACCGCCATGAACATCACGCCCAACCTGCATTTGGTGGAACTGCTGGCCGAGATCATCTCAAGCGGCAAATTGGCCCAATCAGCGCAGCTGCTCGTCCGCCTGCACCCGAACCACTTCCGGCCCATCCCGCACTATGAGCAGGAACGCGAAGCCATCTACGAAGTGGCAAAGCGCTACCCTGATGTGCACATCGTCGCACCGCAGGCGTTGGCTGGAGATCTGCCTCGTTATTCCGGTGAGGATTTCCAGGAAAAGGGTTCCATGCTGGCCCATGCCGATGTGGTGGTGACGATTTACTCGACGATGGTCGTCGAAGCGTCCATACACGATAAACCTATCATCAGCGCGTGTATCAACACACCAACCGGCTGGGAAGATAATTACTGGATTCCCCTATCTGAGGTGCCCACCTGGCCAACCGCGGCGCGCGTGGACGAACTGGGCGCCAGCCGGGTGGTCTTTACTGCCGAACAAATGGTGGATGCACTGAACCTGTATCTGGAAAACCCAAAATTGGATGCGGAGAACCGTCAGCGTTTCATCGAACAGGAACTGACTTTCCTCAAGGCCGGGGAAGCCACTCAAAAGACGGCGGAGTTTTTCCTCTCGCTGCTGGAGAAGTAATTATGTCTGCCCTTCAATTGAAGATAGATGAACATCTGGTTGGTGAGAACGCGCCTTGCCTGATTGTTGGCGAGGTGGCGCAGGCCCACGACGGCAGCCTTGGGATGGCTCATGCTTTTATTGATGCCATTGCCAGCGTCGGAGTGGATGCGGTCAAATTCCAGACGCACATTGCCCACGCCGAGAGTTCGGCGCAGGAACCATTCCGGGTCAAATTCAGCCAGCAGGATGCCACGCGCTACGATTATTGGAAGCGCATGGAGTTTACCGAAGAACAATGGCAGGGACTTGCCGACCATGCCCATCAGCGCGGACTGCTGTTCCTGAGTTCGCCGTTCTCGGAAGAAGCCGTGGACATGCTGGACCGCGTCGGGATGCCAGCCTGGAAGGTCGCCTCCGGCGAGGTGAACAACCCGTTGCTCTTGGAACGTATCCTCTCGACCCGGAAACCGGTCCTGCTTTCGACGGGTATGAGTCCACTCTCGGAAGTGGACCGCATTGTGGAACTTGTCAAAAAGAATGACTTGCCGCTGGCAGTTTTTCAATGCACCTCCAAGTACCCGTCTGGGCCGGAGGAGGTCGGGTTGAATATGCTTGGGGTTTACCGTGACAGGTATCAGGTTCCGGTGGGGCTCTCCGATCATTCGGGCAAGATATATTCTGGGCTGGCGGCTGTCACCTTGGGCGCGTCCATTCTGGAAGTCCACGTTACATTGAACCGGGAGATGTTCGGGCCGGATGTCCCAGTTTCCCTGACTCCGTCAGAATTAAAGGAATTGGTGGAAGGGGTGCGGTTTATTGAGAGTGCACTGTCACACCCCGTGGATAAAGATCAATTCGCTGCTGAACTTGGCAACATGCGAACGATCTTTGGAAAAAGCCTGGCAACGCGGCTGGATTTGAAGGCCGGGCACGCCTTGCGGCGTGAAGATTTGACGGCGCGCAAGCCGGGCACCGGCATCCCTGCCGAGCGGTTGGAAGAAATACTTGGTAGGGTGCTCAAGCGGGACGTGAGCGCCGGTGAATTCTTAAGTTTGTTGGATTTTGAAAATGACTAAAAAACGAAAAATATGTGTGGTAATCACGGCCAGGCCGAGTTATTCGCGCATCCGCACAGCGTTGAAGGCAATCCAGACTCACCCTGACCTGGAACTTCAACTCGTGGTGGCTGCTTCGGCCCTGCTCGACCGCTATGGGAAAGTCCTCGATACCATTGAACGCGATGGTTTTAGCATCAATGCACGTGTCTACATGGTGGTGGAAGGCGAGAACCTGGCGGCAGCGGCCAAAACGACCGGGATTGGCCTGATGGAATTGGGTACCGTTCTGGATAATCTCAAACCGGATATTGTAGTGACCATCGCCGACCGCTATGAGACGATCGCCACCGCCATCGCCGCGGCCTACATGAATATCCCGCTGGCGCACATCCAGGGCGGGGAGGTGACCGGTTCGATTGATGACAAGGTACGCCACGCCATAACCAAGCTGGCCGATTACCACCTGGTCTCCACACAGGTAGCTGGAAAACGTGTGACTCAGATGGGAGAAGACTTGCAGTCTGTGTTTGTGACGGGCTGTCCTTCGATCGATATCGCTGCCGATGTGTTACACGATCCCGGAGAAGTGGGCAACCCGTTTGAAAAGTATGGCGGGGTTGGCGCAGAGGTGGACATCTCAAATGGCTATCTGGTGGTAATGCAGCACCCGGTGACGAGCGAGTATGAATTGGCGCGCCGTCATGTTACGGAAACGCTATATGCCGTCCGAGATACCGGCCTGCCGACGCTCTGGTTCTGGCCCAATGTGGACGCCGGTTCGGACGGGACATCAAACGGTATCCGCGCTTTTCGAGAAATTGAAAGTCCTAAGAATATCCACTTCTTCAAGAATATCCCGCCTGAAGATTTCCTGCGTCTGGTCTATCACGGCCGCTGTATTGTCGGTAATTCGAGCGTAGCTATCCGCGAGTGCTCGTTCCTGGGTGTTCCGGCTGTCAATATCGGTTCGCGCCAAATGGGACGCGAACGCGGCCTCAACGTGGTTGATGTTGGTTACGACCGCCATGAGATTATGCAGGCGATCAAGAATTTCGAAGAATGTCCCCGCCCAGAGAGCGTTCCTTTGTATGGCGATGGTCATGCCGGGGAGCGCATTGCACAGATTCTGGCAAGCGTACCTCTCAAATTCACCAAGCGCCTGACCTATTAACCTATGGAAGAAAAAATTCTGGCTGTCATCACTGCGCGCGGCGGGTCAAAGGGTGTCCCGCGCAAGAACATCCGCCTGGTATGTGGCAAACCGCTCATCGCCTATTCGATTGAGACGGCCCTCCAGGTTCGTGACCGGCTGTACCGGATTATTGTCAGCACGGATGATGCTGAGATCGCGGATATTTCCCGGCAATATGGTGCAGAGGTGCCGTTTATGCGCCCGGCTGAACTGGCCGCGGATAAATCGCCAACCTTGCCGGTTTTGCAGCATGCCGTCCGGTTTGTTGAGGAACAAGATAAGGTCCGCTTGGATTGGGTCCTGTTACTGCAACCAACCAGCCCGCTCCGCAAAAAAGACGACATCCTGGTGACCCTGGAACTGGCCCAACTTAGCGACTGCGACTCGGTCATCAGCGTGGTGCAGACCCCAACCCATCCGTTGTTCATGAAGCGCATCGAGAACGGTCAGTTGCTGTCTTTTTCGGATGTACTGGTGGAGAAGGAAGGCACCCGGAGGCAGGACGCACAACCTCCCGCCTACGTCCGCAACGGCGCAATCTATCTCACCCGCCGGGATGTTTTGATGGAGCGCAATTCCATCTGGGGCCGCTTCATCCGTCCATACGTGATGCCGCCTGAACGGTCTGTTAACGTGGACAGTGAACTGGATCTGATACTGGCCGAGATCATGCTCCAGTCCGGCACAGATGCTGGTTGATTTCTGAAGAAAAGAGGAATTATGAAACGAGAAGAAATATATGCCATCGCACCTTGCTTGAAAGAAGGTCCTCTGGCGGAAGCGGGTCTCAATTTTATCGTGATCGCTCTGAAGATGGACGAAAGCAACTACAGCGGCGTGCTCAAGACTTGGGCCATGCACTATCTCTTCGTCAGCGCCGAGGCCGCCTTCAAGGGCAGTGCCGATCCGACCCCCGTTATTATTTCTGCACTCAACCAACTGGCGAACCAGTTTGCAACAGCGGCCCAACTCGACACCAACTTTCTTGGCGCAGCCAATGCTCTGCACGGGACATTGGATACCATCGAAGCCAAAGAAGCCGAAACCGGCGATCATTACGGCAACCTGTTCAAGGCTTTCGATGACAAACACTATTTCGAGGAAGCTGCCAGCTTGCTGCGCACGCGCCTGACCCGCAACGGGATTGACCTCGACCAGGTCTGCAACTGGGACGTGCTCGACGCTGGCTGCGGCGGCGGACGTTATACGGCGGCCTGGGCCAAACTGGGCGCCAAAAGTGTGACTGGCGTGGACTTCTCCGAAATCGGCATCCAGACCGCCCGTGAGCGGACAGCCAGCAAGTTCAGCAATGTCAAATTCGAGATTGGTGACGCCCTTGCCATCCCCTTCCCTGATAATTCCTTTGACTGTTCGTTCTCTAATGGTGTTTTGCACCACACGCGTGACTGGAAGAAAGGTATCCATGAAATGGTGCGTGTCCTCAAGCTGGGCGGGTTTGGCTGGCTGTACCTCATCGAGAACCCCGGCGGTTATTTTTGGGATATTATCGAAATCCTGCGTATCCTGATGGGACCGATTGACAAATCTCTGGCGCGTGCCAGCCTGCGTATTCTAGGCGTCCCCACCAACCGCATCTTTTACATCCTCGACCATATCATGGTGCCGATCAATATCCGCCTGACCGAGCAGGAGATCGAAACCTGTCTCGCCGAAGCGGGCGCGAAAGACATCCGCAAGCTTCCCCGTGGCACCGATTTCGATCGGATCGAACAGATTTATAACAAGGTTCCCTTTGCCGAGATGAAATACGGCGTGGGCGAGCAGCGCTACATATTCTCCAAATAGAGAGGAAACGAGGCTTCGATTATGTGTGGCATTTCTGGCTGGGCCGGGACGGGTTGGAAGCGTGATCATCTCAACGCGATGGTCACGGCCCTGTCCCACCGCGGCCCGGATGATACCGGCTTCTACGTTAATTCCGCGGGAACAATTGGGTTGGGGCATAACCGTCTCAGCATTCTGGACCTCTCGGCGGCCGGCCATCAGCCGATGACTGACTCCACTGGTAGGCTGCACCTTGTCTTTAATGGCGAGATCTACAACTACCTCGAATTGCGCGCCGAAATGCCCGATTACCCCTACCAGAGCCAGACCGACTCCGAAGTCTTCCTGGCTGCTTACCAGCGTTGGGGCGAGGCTTGCCTCGACCACTTCGTCGGGATGTTTGCTTTCATCCTGTGGGACGAGGCGAAACAGCAGCTGTTCGCCGCCCGCGACCGATTTGGCATCAAGCCATTGTTCTACCATCTGGAACCAAACGGCAGCCTGCTGCTGGCCAGCGAGATCAAGGCCCTGCACGCTGCGGGCGTGGACCCGGAGCCTGATCCTGTTGCCTGGGCCACCTACCTGGCCGACGGCCTGTACCACCACTCTGAGCGCACCTTCTGGGCCGGAATCCAGTCCCTGCCCCCGGGTGGGAAGTTGACCTGGCAAGCCGGTAAACTGACGGTTTCCCGCTGGTACGACCTGGCTGAAAAAGTTGCCGAGGCCGACACACGTCCGGTGGATGTCGTGATGGAAGAGTACCTTGCCCTGCTCGAACAGAGCGTGGCTTTCTGCTTCCGCTCCGACGTGCCAGTGGGCATCAATTTGAGCGGCGGCCTGGATTCGTCCATCCTGCTCAGCCTGGTGCACCAGATCCAGGGTCCGGAAAGCGAAGTGAAAGCCTTCACCTTCGTCACCGGCGACCCGGCCTACGACGAAACGCCCTGGGTCCAGCAAATGCTGGCGCAGACGCGTCATCCCTCTATTCTGTGCCTGCTGACAGCCGACGAGGTCCCTGCGCTGGCCGAATCAGTCCAATACCATGAGGACGAGCCTTTCGGCGGGATGCCCACGCTGGCCTACGCCCGTCTGTTTGAGCGCGCCCGGGCCGAGGGCGTGATTGTCCTGCTGGATGGCAATGGCATGGACGAGCAGTGGGCCGGTTACGATTACTACCAGTCGGCCCTGCAGGGGAAGTCTGCCGGGCTGGTGCAGGGCACGAAAGAAAAGCCGGTGCGCCCGGAGTGCCTGATTCCCGAGTTCGCTGCGCAAGCTGAGAAATTCTCTTTCCCGGTTGCGTCAACGGATCCGGTGCGCAACCTGCAAATCCGTGACATCGTCTACACCAAAATCCCGCGGGCCACGCGTTTCAACGACCGCATTTCGATGCGCGTTTCCACCGAACTGCGTGAGCCGTTCCTAGACCATCGCCTGGTCGAGCTGGCGTTACGCCAGCCGGTGGAGCGCAAAATCCAGGGCGAGACGCGCAAGTTCCTGCTGCGTAAACTGGCGACCCGCTTGGCGCCTGCCGGGGTGGTCGAGGCGCCCAAGCGCCCGTTGCAGACCCCGCAGCGCGAGTGGCTGCGTGGTCCGCTGGCCAAATGGACTGCGGTGCAGATCGAAACCGCCCTCCACGCTTACGGCGGCACCTGGCTGAATGCGGACGCCGTCCGGGCGGCCTGGCAGGAGTATCTGCGCGGCAGCAGCGATAACAGCTTCTACATCTGGCAGTGGGTCAGCCTGGGCCTGCTGGCCGAAAGAATGGGAAAATGACAAAAAAACCAGAAGTGCTTGCCATCATCCCCGCCCGCAGCGGCTCAAAAGGAATCCCGTATAAGAATATTCGCCTCTTTGCCGGGTACCCGCTGATCGCTTATAGCATCGCGGCTGGCCTCCAGTCCGAGACGGTGACGCGCCTCATCGTCACCACCGACGACGAGGAGATCGCCGAGATCGCCCGCCACTATGGCGCCGAGACCCCCTTCCTGCGTCCCGTCGAACTTGCCAGAGACCGCACCCTTGACCTGCCCGTTTTCCAGCACGCCTTGGTGTGGTTGGCCGAGCACGAGGGCTATCACCTCGACGCGGTGGTCCACCTGCGGCCCACCACTCCCCTGCGTCCCCCTGATCTGGTGGACCGCGCCGTGCGCATTTTGCTCGATCACCCCGAAGCAGACTCGGTACGCGGCATTACACCCGCTCATCAAAACCCATTCAAGATGTGGCTAATGGACGGCGAAGATAAACCCATCCGCCCGCTGACGACTGTCCCCGGGATGGACGAGCTGTATAACGCCCCGCGCCAGATTTTGCCTACCGCATATGCTCACACTGGTTTAATAGATGCTGTTCGCCCGGCGACGATGCTGAAAATGAACTCAATGAGCGGCAAGGTCATTCTCCCTGTGCTGTTCGCCCCGGACTATGATATCGACCTGGATACTCCCGACGACTGGCGGCGTGCTGAAGAGCGCATGTTGACCGGTGGCCCGGTCATGGTCTGGCCAGGGAAACCTCGCCGGAGGATGCCTGAAAAAGTCGAAATGCTTGTCCTGGACTTTGACGGCGTCCTTACCGACAACCGCGTCTGGGTGGACCAGGATGGTCGTGAAATGGTGGCGGCTAACCGCAGCGACAGTTACGGAATCAACCTGTTGCGTCAGGCTGGGGTGGAGACGGTGGTCATCTCGAAGGAGACCAACCCGGTAGTCACCGCGCGTTGCCGGAAGATGAATATCCCCTGCATCCAGGGTGAGAATGATAAGGCGTCTGCATTGAAGAAATTGCTCGCTGGGCGTAATACGGACCCGGCTCGTGTTGTTTACTGTGGTAACGATGTCAATGACCTGCCGTGTTTCCCGTTGGTTGGCTGGGCGGTGGCTGTGGCGGATGCCCTGCCCGAAGTGGCGCGCCAGGTCGATTTTGTCCTCAGCCGGCCTGGAGGTCACGCCGCGGTGCGTGAATTGTGTGACTTAATCTTGGAAAAGAAAGGTGACTAAAGACATGAAACGCGAAATCAAAATTGGTTATCGTATGGTCGGCGATGGGCATCCCACTTACATTATTGCTGAAATTGGCATCAACCATAACGGCGAGCTCAACATCACTAAACAGATGATTGACGCCGCCGCCCACGCCGGGGTGGACGCGGTCAAGTTCCAGAAACGCACTCCCGAAATCTGCACTCCGCCCGAACAGCAGAACCAGATGCGCGAGACGCCCTGGGGTTACATCACCTACCTGGATTACCGATACAAGGTTGAATTTGGCGAAAAAGAATATCGCGAGATTGACCGGTATTGTAAGGAAAAAGGCATTGACTGGTTCACCTCGGTCTGGGACGAGCAGGCGGTGGACTTCATGGAACAGTTCGATACCCCGGCCTACAAGATCCCGTCGGCCTCCATCACCGACTACAATCTACTGCGCTACGCCCGCAAGACCGGACGCCCGCTGGTAATCTCCACCGGCATGTCGACCATGGAACAGATCCGGGCAGCGGTCAAGGTGGTCGGAACCGAGAACCTGGTCATCACCCACTGTACCAGCACCTACCCGTGCGAACCCGAAGAACTCAACCTGCGCATGATCCAGACCCTGCGGAACGAATTTCCCTGCCCGATTGGCTATTCCGGCCATGAGGTCGGTCTCGTCCCGCCGCAGGTGGCGGTGGCCTTGGGCGCCTGCATGATCGAGCGTCACCTGACCCTCGACCGGGCCATGTGGGGCTCCGACCAGGCCGCTTCGGTGGAGCCGAGCGGTTTCGAGCGGCTGGTCAAATATGTGCGCACCGCCGAAGCCTCGCTGGGCGACGGCGTCAAGCGCGTCTATGAGAGCGAAATGTCCTCGCTTAAGAAACTGCGCCGTGTGGTGAGTGAGGATTAATGCCCCGGCTTTTTGACATCCTCTCTCGCCGCCTGCGACGAGCCGCCGAATTGGCGCGCCTCGTCGTTTTAGCGCGGCAGGTGAGGCGTTCTGCCCGCCTCGCACCGGACCATTCGACTGATCGCTCACGGCAGCCCCGGAGACCTGTTCTCTTTTTCAACGCGTCCACGCGGCTGTCGGGGCTCAGCCAGAACGCGGCCTTTTCGCTGCTGGCCGCCTGGGCCGTCCGGCTGAACGGGACTCCGGTTGTCCATTTCGTCTGCAACGCCGGGATGAGCCGCTGCCTGCTCGGCACCGACGAGATCGACCTCTCGCGCCCCATGCCGTGCGGGATGTGCATCCGCCAGTCGCGGGCGAACCATACCGGTGCGGAGACGCGCTGGTTCACATATCAGCAAGACAAAAAACTTTCCGCCGCGCTCAAAGACTTAAGCCTCGAAGAACTCTTGCGCTACGAACATCCTCTGCCGGATGGCTTCGGACATATCCCACTCGGCGCGCTGGTGTTGCCTTCACTCCGCTGGCGGCTGAGACTGCAATCCCTCAACGACGATGAACCGACCCGTTTCCTGTGCCGCGAGTTCATGCTCTCGGCCTGGAACGTGGCGCGCGAATTCAATCTCTTGATGGAGACCGTCAAGCCGCAGGTGGCAGTGCTTTTTAACGGCATGCACTTCCCCGAAGCGACCGCCTTCTGGCTGTGCCAGCAACGAGGGGTGCGCGCCGTCACCCACGAGTCGGGTTTCCAGCCTTTCAGCGGCTATTTCGTCGAGGGGCAGGCCACCATGTATCCCATCACTATCCCAGATGTGGAACTCACCCCGGAGCAGAACGCCCGCCTGGATGCTAACCTGCAGAAACGCTGGCAGGGTGACTTCAGCATGGCAGGCGTCCAGTTCTGGCGCGAAATCCACGATTTACCTGAAGGACTGGTGCAGAAGACCGCCGGTTTCCAGCAGGTGGCGTCCATCTTTACCAACGTCATTTTCGACACCACCCAGATGTACGCAAACGTGATTTTCAAGGATATGTTCACCTGGCTGGATGAACTGCTCGACGTTATCCGGGTACACCCGGAGACGCTCTTCATTCTGCGCGCCCACCCGGACGAAGCCCGCCCGGGCAAGACCAGCCGCGAGAGCGTGGCGATGTGGTTCGAGAGCAACGCCGCCAGCCTGCCGAACGTGGCCTTCATCCCCCCGCAGGAACGCGTCAGCTCATACGACCTGGTGCGGATGTCGAAATTCGTGCTCATCTATAATTCAACCATCGGATTGGAGTCCATGCTGCTGGGCGTGCCGGTGCTGGCCGCGGGGCAAGCCCCGTTCATTGCTTTTGATACTGTCTTTTTGGAGCCGACGCGTGATGCCTACCTCGGGCAGTTGAATACCTGGATAACGGCGGACAGGCTTGAGGTCCCGCAGAAACGGCAGCGCAACACGCGCCGTTTCCTGTATTACCGCACCTACCGGTTCTCCCTGCCCTTCGGCGAGTTCATCGAATCGACCCAACCGACGGGTTATGTCCGCCTGAAGGAATTTACGTTGTCCCAGTTGGAGCAGTCGTCCAGCCTGCGCACCCTGTTGGGCGGCCTACTGGATGGGAAACGGTTTGAATTGGATGTCTAGCTGCTCGCTGGTGGTGCGCGCCTTCAACGAGGAACGGCACATCGGGCGGCTGTTGGAGGGGGTGCGCCGCCAGACCATGCAGAATGTGGAAATCATCCTGGTGGACTCGGGTTCGACCGACGCCACGGCGGCCATTGCCGCGCAGTACGGGGCCACGGTGATGCACATCCCCCCGGCGGAGTTCACCTTCGGGCGCTCCCTGAACCTGGGACTGGCTGCCGCAACCTGTGACCTGGTTGCCATCGCCAGCGCCCACGTTTACCCGGTCTACCCGGACTGGCTTGAGCGCCTGCTCGAACCGTTCGCGGACCCGGCAGTGGCCCTGACCTACGGCAAGCAGCGCGGCGATGAGAACTCGAAGTTTTCAGAGTATCAGATTTTTGCCCGCTGGTTCCCGGAAGAATCGGCCGCACATCAAAGCCATCCCTTCTGCAACAACGCCAACGCCGCGCTGCGGCGGTCGGTCTGGGAAGGACACCCGTGCGATGAGTCGCTGACCGGACTGGAAGACCTGGCGTGGGCCAAATGGGCCTTCGAGCAGGGTCACGCCATTGCTTACGCGGCCGAGGCGGAAGTGGTGCATGTGCATAATGAATCGCCGCGCAGCGTGCTGAACCGCTACCGGCGCGAGGCCATGGCCTTCAAGCGGATTTACCCGGAGGCGCATTTCAGCCTGTACGACTTCGCTCGCATGGCTTCGGCCAACATCACCAGCGACCTGTGGCACGCCGCCCGCCAGCGGGTTTTCTGGCGCAGCGCCCTCAGCATTTTCTGGTACCGGACGGCGCAGTTCTGGGGCACGTACCAGGGCTACCGCCGCTCGCTGGAATGGAACTGGCAGTTGCGGCAGACGTTCTATTATCCGCACGGGATGGAGATGCTCGAAAAACCCGCGCCGCGCGAGGTCGAGCCGATTCGGTATAATGAGTGATCTATGACCAAACTCGTTGCCCTCGTCCCCATGCGTCACCATAGCCAGCGCGTGCCTGGTAAAAACTTTCGTCTGCTGGCGGGGAAGCCGCTCTACCAGCACATCATCGAGACATTGCTGGCCGTGCCGGAGATTTCCACGGTCGTCGTGGATACCGACTCCCAGCCGGTCATCGAAGGCCTGCGGCGTGACTTCCCGCAGGTGCGACTCCTGCCGCGCCCTGAGCATTTGCGCGCCGACACCATCCGGATGAACGAGATTTTGCTGTACGATACATCCCAGGTGGAAGCGGATTTCTACCTCCAGACCCACAGCACCAACCCGCTGCTCAAACCCGCCACTGTCTTGCGTGCCATCCAGACCTTACTGTCTGATTTCCCGGCCCATGATTCGCTTTTCTCGGTGACTCGTTTGCAAACACGCCTCTACGACCGGCTTGGTCACGCCCTCAACCACGATCCAAATATCCTGCTCCAGACCCAGGACCTGCCGCCGGTCTACGAAGAGAATTCGTGCATGTATATCTTCACTCGCGAAAACCTGTCCAGGCGGCGCAACCGTCTCGGCGAAAGGCCGTTGATGTTCGAGATGGACGCGGCTGAAGCCTGGGATATTGACGAAGAATTTGACTTTGCCATCACCGATTTTTTGATGAAACAGCGCATGAAATAACTTCATCTCATCTCACAGGAAACAAAGTATTCGTGGCTTTAGGCCATCACCATGAAAAACTGCCTCGCTAAAATTTTCAAAGCTCCCTGGTACTTCGTCACCTTCGCCGCTTATCCGGTATTGGCGTTGCTTTCCTACAATATTCTCGAAGTCCGCTACACCGCCGGGATCCGCCCGCTGGTGATTTCTGTCGCGGCCGCGGCGGTGTTCTTCCTGCTGCTCCGGTTGATCTATCGGAACTGGCACCGGGCGGCGTTTGCCACCGCTGCGCTGACGGTATTGTTCTTTACTTACGGTCACGCCTACGACTTGATTTCCGAAAAGGGGGAGGTTCCCTATCTCACTGCCTGGATGCTCGGTGCGTGGCTGGTCCTGTCAGCACTGGCGCTGGCTTGGGCGGGGCGGCGCAAGAGCAGGTTCAAGAAAGCTGCCGTAGGGTTGAATATCGTCTCGCTTGGCCTGGTGCTGGTCGCACTGGTCCAGGTGATCTGGTGGTCGGTCCCGCAGCGGACCGGCGGTCCGGTCGATGACTACGCCCCGGTGCAGGCGTTGAATGTTCCCGCAGGGCAGACATTGCCGGATATTTACTACATTATTCCCGACTCTTACAGTCGTTCTGATTTATTGCTCCAGGCCTTCAAGTATGACAACTCTGCATTCAGCCTGCGCCTGCGGGAGATGGGCTTCTACGTGGCGAGTTGCAGTCAGAGCAACTACAACCGTACCGATGTTTCGATGGCTTCGTTGCTCAATATGGATTACTTGCAGAACCTGGACGATGATTTCCAGCCTGGCAATATTGGCCGCGGTACCTTGTGGGCTTCCATCAGTCAAAGCACCGTGCGTTATGAACTGGAAAGTGTCGGGTACAAAACAATCGCCTTCGCTACCGGCTTTGCCTGGATTGAAATTACGGACGCGGATGTGTACCTGGCTCCCTCCCCGGTCTGGTCGGAGATGACCGGCTTCGAGACTCTGCTGATCCGTACAACCCCGGCCCGTCCCTTCGAGGTCCTGGGTTGGATCAATCTCGACCAGATTGACGGCCAGCGTTACCGAGAGCGCACCCGGCTCATCCTTAACGGCATGGACGAGCTGGCGCACATGCCCGGGCCGAAGTTTGTCTTCATCCATATTATCCCGCCGCATCCGTTGTTCGTCTTTGGGCCGGATGGCTCGCTTACCGCCCCGGCTGCGTTCCTGGACGAAAATCGCCGATACACTGCCGATTCTTACACTCTTGGCTACCTTAATCAGGCTGAGTACATCAGCAACCAATTGGAAACGGCCCTGTCCACGCTGCTGCGCGAATCATCCACGCCGCCGGTTATCATCCTGCAGGGTGACCACGCCCCCTGGATGCAGACTGGCGCTGGCAAGTTCAAAATTCTCAATGCCTACTATCTGCCCGGCCATAACGACCGGCTATATCCGACCATTTCGCCGGTCAATACCTTCCGCCTCGTGCTGGACACCTATCTGGGCGCCGACTATCCTCTGCTGAACGACACGAGTTACTACTCGCCCGTCCCCAATATCTACGAGTTCCAGGAAACCCCGAATCTGTGTCTGAACCCTTAGACTGCCTATGCCCACCATTCTTTTCTCTGCCCCTTACATGCTCTCAGCCCTCGCCCGTTTCCGCCCGGTGCTGGAACGGTACGGGTTGGACCTGATCACGCCCGAGGTCCACGAACGCCTCGAAGAAGCCGACCTACTGAAATATGCCGGTCAGTTCGACGGCGCCATCTGCGGCGACGACCGCTACAGCGCCCGCGTCCTCGCAGCCTGTGCGCCGCGTCTGAAAGTCATCTCCAAGTGGGGCACTGGCGTGGACTCGATTGACTCCGCTGCCTGCGAGCGCCTGGGCGTGAGACTCTGCCGCACGCCCAATGCGTTTACCCTGCCCGTTGCAGATTCGGTGATGGGCTACCTGCTGGACTTCGCCCGCCGCCTGCCATGGATGGATAGGGCCATGAAAGCCGGCGTGTGGGAGAAAATTCCCGGCAAGGCCCTGCACGAGTGCACCCTCGGCGTGGTCGGTGTGGGGACGATCGGCAAGACCGTCATCCGCCGGGCGCGCGCTTTTGGGATGAATCTCCTGGGCAACGACATCGTTGAGATAGACCACGTTTTCATCGCCGAAACCGGCGTGGAAATGACAACGCTGGACGATCTGCTTGCTCGCGCCGACTTCGTCTCTCTGAACTGCGACCTGAATCCAACCAGCCGCCATCTGATCAATGTCCGGACCCTGAGCCTGATGCGCCCGAATGCAATCCTGGTCAACACCGCCCGCGGCCCCATCGTGGACGAGAAGGCGCTGGTGGCGGCGTTGAAAGCGAGTACAATTGGCGGCGCAGCCTTGGATGGGTTCGAGATCGAACCGCTGCCTGCCGATAGCCCCCTCAAACAGATGGATAACGTTATGCTGGCTCCGCATAATGCCAATTCCAGTCCCGCCGCCTGGGAGCGGGTGCATTGGAACACGATTAAGAATCTGGTCGAAGGCCTCGGGATGCCATTCCAGGGTGTGGAACAGGATTGACTATGTCAGAAACCAAAACTGTCTTGATCACCGGCGCGGCGGGCGGAATCGGGCGCGCCACTGTGCATCTCTTTGCCCAAAACGGCTGGCGTGTTATCGGTGTGGACCGCGCCCCCTTCGGCGAAGATTTCCCGGAAGGCGGCCTGTTCATCCAGGCCGATAACGCCGACCCGCTTGAAATCCAGCGCGTCTACACGGAAACGAGCGCTTTCACCGACCGGCTGGAGGCGCTGATCAACAACGCTGCCTGGCAGGTTGCCAAGCCTCTGGTCGAAACCAGCGTGGAAGAATGGGACGAGGTGATGGCGACCAACCTGCGGGCGGCTTTCCTGCATGCCAAGATGGCCTACCCGCTCTTCAAGGCCGCGGGCGGCGGAGCGATTGTCAATGTCTCCTCCGTGCATGCCGTGCAGACCTCTGCCAACATCGCTGCCTATGCTGCCAGCAAGGGCGGCCTGCTGGCGCTTACGCGGGCCATGGCAATTGAATTTGCCCGGGACGAGATCCGCGTCAACGCCATCCTGCCCGGTGCGGTGGATACTCCCATGCTGCGCGCCGGTCTCGGACGCGGCCACGTGGCAGGCGAAGATATCCACACCCGCCTCGAAAACCTGGCCCGCAAGACCGTCAACGGGCGCGTCGGCAAGCCCGAGGAAATCGCCCACGCTATCTATTTCCTGGCCGATAGTACGCAATCCTCGTTCATGACCGGTCAGGCCATGATCGTGGACGGCGGCGCAACCGCCAGGTTGAGTACGGAGTAAAGAGAAACGAGAGTGAGCGTGAAGCATACTATTAGACAAATTGTTCCTGCCCCGGCCTGGAATGTCCTGCGCAAAACCTACAGCGGGTTGATGCACCTGCCTGACCTGCCGGGCGTTTACTTTCATCCCTGGCGGCGCGAGAGCATGGCGCGTCTGGCCGAACTGAAAGATATTCACAAAGGCAAACGCGCCTTTATCATCGGGAATGGCCCCAGCCTGAAGCAAACCGATCTGGGTAAACTCAATGATAAATTCACGTTTGGCCTGAACCGCATTTACCTGATGTTCCCCGAACTGGGATTCGCTACCACGTATTTTGTCTCGGTCAATGACCTGGTCATCGAACAATGCACCGGTGACATCTCTGCACTGCCCATGCCGAAGTTCCTGTCATGGCGCTCACATCGATTTTTCCCGGTAGGTCCACTCCCGGCCACTTTCCTTTACACCACTTACGACAACCCTGCCTTTGCCCGTGATGTCCGTCATCGGGTCTGGGAAAGTGCGACTGTCACCTACGTTGCCCTCCAACTGGCCTTCCACATGGGCTTCGAGCAGGTTATCCTGATTGGCGTGGATCACAGTTCTTTTGTGCCGGGCAAAGCCAATACCACGGTTGTCTCGCAAGGGGATGATCCCAACCATTTCCATCCCGGTTATTTCGGAAAAGGCTTCCGTTGGCAATTGCCCGATTTTGAAACCTCCGAGATTGGTTATCGGCTGGCCCGTCAGGCTTACGAGGCCGACGGGCGGCAGGTCCTGGACGCTACCGTCGGTGGAAACCTGACCATCTTCCCCAAAGTTGACTACCCGTCTCTCTTCAAATAGCATGTCTGACCTTCCCCTCGTTTCCATTGTTACTCCGTCCTACAACCAGGGACGCTTCCTGGAAGCCACTCTGCGCTCGGTGCTGGAACAGGATTACCCCAACATCGAATTTCTGGTCGTGGACGGCGCCTCCACCGATAACAGTATCGGGATAATCCGCAAGTATGCCGATAAGATCACCTGGTGGGTTTCTGAAAAAGATTCCGGCCAATCCGAGGCGATCAACAAGGGCCTGCGCCGTGCACACGGCGAAATCGTCGGCTGGCTGAACTCCGATGATGTGTACTTGCCCGGGGCGGTGTCCGCTGCGGTAGCCGCTTTCCGGTCCCATCCCGAGGCGGGAGTTATCTATGGCGACGCCCTGGCAATCGACGCGGACGGCAGGCCATTCAACGTGATGCACGCTCGTCAGTACTCGCTGATGGACCTGATGGCATTCAATATCATTTGCCAACCGGCGGCTTTTATGCGCCGTTCGGTGCTGGAACAGGTGGAATACCTCAGCCCGGCCTACCACCTGTTGATGGACAACCTGCTCTGGATGTGCATGGCACGCATTGCACCCATCGTCTATGTCCCGCAGACCTGGGCGGCGGCCCGCTATCACGATCAGGCCAAGAACCGCACCCACGGCACGGCTTACGGACGGGAAGCCAGGGTGCTGACTGATGACCTGAAGTCCCGGCCGGAATTTGCCGAAATCATTGCTGCCAACGAAAAACGAATCATGGCGGGCGTGAACCGGTTCGATGCCTTCTACCTGACCGATGCCGGTCAGCCGGGTGATGCCCTGAGGTCGTATGCCCGTTCCTTCAGCCTGCACCCGCGGACTGCCCTCGGCGATTGGAAGCACATCCTGCTGGCCTTTTTCTCCCTGCTGGGACTGCAAAAAGTGCGCGCCCTGTACGACCGTTTGCGCACCCGCCGTTTGAAATTGGACAAGTAGATGATGCCGCGCCGCAATTGGAATTCCTGGTTGTTCGCCTCTTTGCCAGCATCTTTGGGGATTTTTGGGATCATCCTGGCCTTGCTTCCCTATGGAATCCTGAAGCCTTTTACCGATTCGCTTATGCCGGATGGCAATTTCAATTCCCTGAAACCATGGAATGCTGAAGTATTCAAAGTGCTCTTTGGCCTGGGCGGATTGGTTTTTCTCGGTCTGGCAGTGTTGACCGGTCTGCGGCGTTGGAAACTCATCGGGCCTTTCTTCAAACAGCTCTGGGCGGATGCCGGTCACTTTTTTGCCAGTCTGCGCCCGCGCAAGGATGAACTCGGTTTCCTGGCAGCTGTGCTGGTCATCATGGTACTGGCGGTTATTTACCGGCTGGAATACATCTACTCGTCTTTGCACCACGACGAAGCTTACACCTATGTGGCCTTTGCCCATTCTCTATTTGCTGCCGCCACTGATTATCACCTGCCGAACAACCACGTTTTTCATTCCATCCTGGTCCATTTTTCAACGCGCATTTTCGGAATCCAGCCCTGGTCGGTGCGCCTGCCAGCTTTCACGGCTGGCGTGTTGCTTGTCCCGGCGGCGTACTGGCTGGCCAAACGTCTCTATGATCGCTGGACGGCCCTCGGTGCGGCCCTGCTGGTAGCCTGGTTACCGATATTGATTAATTATTCCACCAATGCCCGCGGCTATACCCTCGTGGCGCTCTTCACCCTGCTGACGTTGACCCTCGGCAGTATTGTCCGCAAACAAAAAAATCTTTTTGCCTGGATGCTGATCAGCCTGTTCTCTGCCCTGGGTCTTTATACTATGCCGGTGATGCTGTTCCCTTTCGGTATACTGTTCGCCTGGCTGTTTTTTGGAAACCAGGTCGAAGGTCCCGGCCCGTACCGCTCGAAGCTGGATTTTCTCTGTTATTGGGTTGCAGCCGGTGTTGGCGCTGCCATCCTGACGATGTTGTTTTACACACCGATCTTGATTTTCACCGGCCCGGAAAATGTTTTTGCGAACGGGTTCGTTGCCCCGCTTCCTTGGGCTGATTTGCTGGAGACTCTCTCCCATCGTTTCACCGAAACTTGGGTCGAGTGGACGTCTGGCATCCCGCTTTTCATGGCGATATTCCTCGCGGCAGGCTGGACCCTGAGCCTGGTTTTCCATCAGCGGCTTTCCACCACTCGCGTCCCGTTGCAATTGGTAGCGTTGCTATGGATTGCTGCCTTGATCATCATCCAACGACCGAATGCCTGGGCGAAGGTGTGGTTGTTCCTTTTGCCGCTGATGCTGTTATGGGCCTCCGCGGGGACCGTTGGCCTGTTGGAAAAAGTCCGGCTAAAGTTCTTGCGCGGCCTGCCGCTGGCGGTGATTGTGGTTGGGCTGGCGCTGCTGGCTGGAATCCAGCACGCTGCCTGGCTCGCGCCACAACTTCCCGAGCTTTGGGCTGGACGCGGCACTGAGGAAAAAGCAGTCCTGTTCGTTCAGGGCCAATTGCAGGACGATGATCTGATTATCGTCGCCCCGCCGGACGATGCAGCGGTGTGGTACTATTCTGAACTGCACGGCATTATGAATACTCACTTCGACCCGCTCATAGCGTTCGACCGCGCACTGGTCCTGGTGGACCTGGTCGAGGGTCAGACCCCCGCTTCGGTCCTCGAAGAACGGGGTCCCGATCCGGCGCTGGTGGATGTTGAATCCTGCCACCTGCTAGAAACTTTCGACAAAATCCTGGTGTTTGAATGCTCGCGCAAGTAGGAGACGAGTAATGAGAATACTTTTCTTCAGATATTTTGTTTTTTGTGAGCGCCCGTGGGTGTGGAAGGTATCGCTGATACTGGCACTCCTGGCGGGATTTGGACTGCGCATGATCAACCTGACCAACCCTCCGCTGGATTTTGCTTCCACGCGCCAGTTGTTTTCCGCGCTCAAGACGCGCGGTTTGTATTACCAGTACGTCACCGACGCCCCGGATTGGAAACGCCAACTGGCGATCTCGCTGGGCGATGTGGGCACGGTGGAGCCGCCGGTGCTTGAAACCCTTGTCTCGCAGACCTATCGTCTGACTGGTGAACACCTTTGGATTGTGCGCGTTTACTCATCGTTGTTCTGGGTATTGGGGGGGCTGGCGCTCTTCCTGCTCATCCGGGAACTTGCCTCCACCAGTTCGGCCATGATCGGAACCCTGTTTTATCTTTTTGTTCCTTTCGGGGTCATCGCCAGCCGTACTTTCATGCCAGACCCGTTGATGGTGGCGCTCATCGTCTTTGCGCTCTGGGCGCTTTTCCGCTGGCAGAATACTGCCAAGTGGAAATGGGTGATTCTCTTTGGCATCTTCGCGGGAGCAGCGCTTTTCGTTAAAAATCTGTCTGTTTTCATCATCGTGGGTGGATTCGCAGGTGTTATTTTCGGAGCCAGAGGGTTGAAACGTTCCATCCGCGATCCGCAGGCCTGGGTGATGGCGTTGCTGCTGGTTTTGCCGGCGGGGATTTACACGCTCTATGGGATGCTGAAGCTGGATATGACAGGACAATTTGCCCTGCGCTTCTTTCCGAAAATGTGGATTGACCCGGCCTTTTATTTTCGCTGGGCTTACACGGTTAACTGGAATATTGGTCTGGGGGCCTCCCTGCTGGCTGCTCTCAGTGTTTTTTTGGCCGATCCGAAGCGTGAGCGCCCGCTGCTCATTGGGCTGTGGATCGGGTATTTGGTCTTCGGCATGACCTTCTCCTATCATTTTTATACGCATGACTATTACCAGTTGCCATTCATCCCTGTAGTCGCTGTCTCGATGGCTCCCGCCCTCCGGCTGTTTTTTGAACGCTTCTTCGAACGCAGTCCGGGTCTTTTCCCGCGCCTGGTGCTGGTGGGTATTGTTCTGGTAGGTCTTGCCGTCCCGTCCTGGTATGCACGCGTCCAGATGGACAATTCAGATTATCAAAACGAACCTTCATTCTGGGCTGAGATTGGAGATAAACTTGGTCACGGTCCAGGCGTTATCGGCCTGACACAGGATTATGGCTATCGCCTGGCTTACTGGGGCTGGCAAGGTTCCGCGGCCTGGTTTACCAGCGCCGATATCGGTGTTCGTTACCTGGCCGGGCAGGATGTGGACATAATGGAGAAATTCACCGAAGATACTGCCGGAAAGCAGTATTTCGTGGTTACCATGTTTGGGGAGCTTGATAACCAACCGGTGGTCAAGGATTTGCTTTACACCCACTATCCCATCTTTGCCGAGACAGACGAATATGTTATCTTTGACCTCCAGCATCCGTTCAGCCAGCCGTGAGTGCAATGATGGATCCTTATGGAAAATAAAGATTCACCGAAACTTTTTTCAAAACCCTGGCTGACGGTGGCACTGGTGGCTGTGTTGTTCATCGGTGCACTGGGCATCCGCCTGTATGATCTGACCGACCTTCCCAATGATTTCTACATGGTGCGCCAGTACCGGTCTCTGCTGATTGCACGCGGAATGTACTATGCTCACCTGCCGACCGCCCCGGAATGGCAGCGCGACATTGCCGTTGCCCAATGGAAAGCGGAGGGATTGATTGAACCACCAATCATGGAGAGTTTGGCGGCGCTCACGTACCATATCATTGGTGAACATATCTGGGTGGGCCGGGTTTTCGCCTCCCTGTTCTGGCTGGCAGGAGGGCTTGCCATCTGGCTGCTGGCGAAAGAACTCTCCATGCGGGAGGGCGGTATCATTGCCCTGGCATATTTCTTTTTTCTCCCATTTGGGATGACGGCCAGTTGGGCATTCATGCCCGACTCGCTGATGACGGCTCTCATTGCCTGGTCACTGTGCGCGCTCTACCTCTGGGAGAAGCGCCGCACCTGGAAAACTGCCATCTTGGCCGGAATATTGACCGGACTTGCCATCCTGGTCAAATCGGTGGCAGTGTTCCCTCTGCTGGGGGCTGCTGTGGGGGTGGTTCTTAGCCGGGGATCTTTGAAACGCATTCTGGTAGATAAACAAAACTGGGCAGTTGCCGCGATTACAGCCATCCTAACTGTCATCCGTTTTCTTTACGGCCTGATCATTGTTGGAACATTGGGCGGGCA
>Ga0105152_10000033_pt1 | contig 28273 bp, 30 predicted proteins | sample LakBais05cmmetaG_FD_81534 | JGI IMG/M metagenome (GOLD analysis project Ga0105152, IMG submission 81534) | Lake sediment microbial communities from Lake Baikal, Russia to study Microbial Dark Matter (Phase II) - Lake Baikal sediment 0-5 cm | ecosystem: Environmental > Aquatic > Freshwater >...
ATGTTAATATTGTAAATTCTATAACGACCTGACAGGATCAAATATGCAACCAATAATTGTGGATCATATCCAGAAGAATTTTGTGAAAACTAGGGCGGTGGATGATGTCTCCTTCGCGGTGGATAACGCAGAAATCTTCGGTCTGCTCGGTCCAAACGGCGCCGGTAAAACCACCATTATTCGCATCATTTTAGATATTTTCAAGCCAGATAAAGGAACAGTCAGCATTCTGGATGGACCGATGAATGAGGCAAAAAAGGATCGCATCGGTTATCTGCCGGAAGAACGCGGGCTTTATCAGGATATACCGCTGGATCGCTGTCTCAGTTATCTGGCCGGATTGAAGGGACTATCGTCTTCCGAGACAAAATTACGCCTTTCCAAATATCTGGAGCGTTTTGAGCTTACCCCGCACCGTTCAAAAAAGGTGAAAGAATTGAGCAAGGGCATGCAGCAAAAAGCCCAGCTCATTGCGACGTTAATTCATGAACCCGAGGTGATCATCATTGATGAGCCATTCAGCTCGTTGGATCCGGTGAACACCCAGATGGTCAAGGACTTGCTGGATGAAGAACGCCACAAAGGGCGCGCGATTGTCATGTGCACCCACCAAATGCACCAGGTGGAGGAACTGTGCGACCGGATTGTGCTCATCGACCGCGGACGGGCTATGCTATACGGCACGCTTGAAGAGGTTCGTAGTCGCTATGCCACGCAGGACATCCTTGTGAACGCTTCTGCCCCACTGCCACATCATATTCCGGGTGTTGATCGTATCGAGGATATAAATACACATAAGAAATTAATTTTAAAAACCGGGATTACTGCCCAAAGCGTATTGAAAGAACTTGTTCAGCAAAATATCCCAATTGAACATTTTGAGATTGCGCTTCCGTCGCTGGATGAAATATTCATCCGGGTTGTCACCGAGGGGACGGCTAAGGCATGAAGAAGACCTTGCTCGTATTCTGGCAGGAATACAAACGCCACGTTATCCGTAAGCGTTTTATTCTAATGGTTCTTAGCATACCTGCACTCATTGCAGTTGTGATGGTAGTTGCCATTCTGGGTGTTTTCCTCACTCAGGATAAGCGCCCGGTGGGTTACGTTGACCAGGCGGGGTATCTCGCCATTAAGCAATTACCTGCCAGGGTGGAATTCTCCCCTGAACCTGAATTGCAGCTTATCCCATACGAGAACGAAAAAGCAGCAACAACTGCCTTGAACGAGGGTGCAATTCAAGCTTACTATATTCTGTCACCTGAGTTTACTGAGACTGGGGAAGGCAAGCTGGTCTACATTAAAACTTGGAACGGTAATCTGGCCTTTCAATTTAATCGCCTGCTGCGATTAAATTTGACAGATTCAATGCCGCCGGAGATAGCCAACCGCCTGATGGAGGGGGAAGAGTTTGTGATTACAAGTCTTGATCAAACCCGCCAGATGTCAGAAGATGCATGGGGGAACTTGATCGTCCCATTTGCCGCCGGTTTGCTGATCATGGTCATCATCATGACTGCTGGCGGATATCTCCTGCAGGCTGTGGTTGAAGAGAAGGAAAACCGCACTATCGAAATTATTATTACCTCGGTGTCGCCCAACCAGTTGATGACCGGCAAGATTCTGGGTGATATTGCGGTGGGATTGACACAGCTCTTGGTATGGTTTGGATTTCTGGCGGGTGGCTATTTTCTCGTGCGCGGGTCTGTGGAATGGGTCGGTCAAATTGAAATATCCACTGAGTACCTTGTCTTGCTGGTCTTGGTGGTCATCCCGACATTTATCACTGTGGCAGCGTTGATGGCGGCGATTGGGTCGATCACGACCGAGCTTCGTGAAGCTCAGCAGATATCCGGGTATTTCACCCTGCCGATCATGGCACCCTATTGGTTTTCCTATCTAATCATGACCAGCCCTAATGGTCCTTTGGCTTTGATCCTGAGTTATTTTCCGTTGACTGCGCCGGTCACCCTGACCATGCGTGCCGGGTTTACCCAGATACCGGTCTGGCAATTGACCATCAATATTGCCGAACTGGTTTTACTGGCAGCCTTGTCTCTATGGCTGGCAGGTAAAGCATTCAGGGCAGGCATGTTGAATTACGGTAAACGGCTATCCCTTAAGGAAATCTTCACACGGGCATCCGCTTGAGAGATGATATGAACAAGACTCATTTGATCTTAAAAAACGAATTAATCACTACGATCATGCGGCCTTCGTTCATTATCAGCCTATTGATCTTCCCGGTCATCATGGTGATCGTCATTTATGTACAGTCTGTGACAAATATGTCTTCATCCTCTCCGGCAATAACAGCCTTAACCGGGCAAACCGGCGAGTCGCATGAAGGATACGTTGATGAGTCCGGTCTCATAAAAACACTGCCCCCTGAGGTTAAGGATGGAATGCTGGTGGTTTTCTCTGATATCACCAGCGCAAATGCTGCTCTTTCTGAAGGATTGATCAGTGGCTACTATGTGGTGCCCCAGGATTTTATTGCCAGCGGAAGAATCAGCTACGTCCGTGCGGACTACAACCCGCTCTCGGGGCTTGAAGCTTCCATCATGTTTCGCGATGTCTTGGATTTCAATCTGCTGGGACAGGATCTACGACTGGCTGATCGGTTTTGGAACCCCATTCAAGTGGAGGAAATTACGCTTGAAGAGACCGTAAAGCGGGATGTCACAAATCCGATGACTTACATGATCCCCTATTTTGTCGGATTGGTCTTGTACATCGTCATCATTACGTCGGCCAGTCTGCTTTTAAATAGCATCACAACCGAAAAGCAAAGCCGGGTTATGGAGTTGTTAATGGCTTCCTCCTCGCCCTTACAGATCCTGGCCGGAAAAATAATCGCTCTGGGCATGGTAGGTCTCCTACAGACCGTGATCTGGTCAGGTACTGTATTAATCGTGGTGAATCTATTTAATCAACAGTCGGAGCTAATAGCTGTCATGCAGCTACCATTTACTTTGATCTTCTGGGTGATCGTATATTTTCTGCTGGGCTATGCAATCTACGCAGCTTTAATGGCGGGGGTTGGGGCATTAATGCCCGGAATGAAGGAAGCCTCCCAGGCAACCATGTTGGTAGTGATGCCACTGCTTATCCCGTTGGTTCTCAGTCCGAGCCTTTCAATGACCCCCGATAACCTGCTGTCGGTGGTGTTGAGTGTGATCCCATTCACAGCGCCGGTCTCGATGATGTCGAGACTGGCGGCAGGCCCTGTTCCCGCCTGGCAACTGGGATTATCAATCGCTCTCATGGTGATTACGGCGACTTTAACCATCAGGGCAGTTGCCGGCATGTTCCGGGCTCAAGCACTGCTTACAGGCCAATCCTTCAATTTTGTGCTCTTCTTCAAAGCGTTGCTTGGTAAAGCCTGAGCCTGTGATATGATGTGTCCGATTATTATGAAATCTCATATCGTATCGGTAATAGCGGCCATTCTGATGATGTTCAGTGTGGCCTGTGGGCAGCAGAAAACAGCGCTCCCTTCATCCAGCTCAGGAACACCAGCATTGCCAGCTATACCGAATTGCAGACAGGCAGAACTGGTCAATGAGACAATTCCACCTGGATCACAGTATCAGGCTGGAGAAAAATTTGATAAGACTTGGATCATTCGGAATACCAGCCCGTGTGAATGGTCGTATAGCTATTCATTGGTTTACTATGATGGTATCGGGATGGGCGCTTCAGCCAGCAGGGTTTTTACCGAAAACATGCCGTCTGATGCGGTCGTACGTCCCGGTGAAACCGCTACGCTGACCTTGAACTTACGAGCACCGTTCGCGCCTGGCAGGCAGGTGGGGTATTGGAAACTGCGGGACCCATACGGTATGTTATTCATGCCATCGAACAGTGATCAGGAAAGCCTATCGGTGGATATTATCGTTGTAGGGACGGTCTATTCCTTTGCGGATAATCTGTGTCAGGCTGCCTGGAACCTCGATGGGCAGCCCCTTGACTGCCCGTTATCCAGAGGGGACGAGACGATCAATTTGTCGATCGACAACTTCCCCCACTTTGAAACCGGGGGAGTGGAAAATGAACCTGCGATCAGAGTCACGCTTCCAGAAAAGGAAGGCAGCGCTTTGACTGCCACCTTCCCCGTTATGCTCATCAGCAAAGGTGACCATCTGCATGTGATTACTGCCTGTGTCTACGACACCCCTCAGTGTGACCTTACCTTTGAGATCAGTTATTTATCAGATGCCGGGTCTGGTGTGCTCGGTGAATGGAATGAAGTCTACGATAACCAGATTCAAACGGTTGATCTACAACTCTCTGACCTGGCAGATAAAAACATTCAATTCGTTTTTTCAGTACACTCCAATGGGTCGATCGAGATCAATCGAGGATATTGGTTCTTCCCTATCTTACTTCCATATTAATATCACAATGTTCATAAGGTAGCGGGAAACCGTGCTATATTGGTCACCATAAATGCTATAATTAGATGGTATTGTTGAATTGGAGGAACAAATGCGAAAAAATAGAATATTATGGCTGATTCCCATAGCCCTGCTGATATTGCTACCTGCTTGCTCACCAGCCGTGTCGACTTTGGATACCTTTGCCATATACACCGCTGCAGCGAATACCGTCCAGGCAGAATTGACAAATGCGGCTCTGCTGACTCCATCCCCGTCTGCCACAGCAACGGTGACAGAAACTGCCCCGCCGACACCTGAAATCTCACCCACCTCACAATTCAGTCCCACACCACAGGTGACCGCCACAACCGGTCAATTGATGGATAAAGGTGATTTTGTTGGTCAGTCTGTGGCAGACCAGACGAACTTTACACCCGGTACTTCTTTCCGCGTGGTGTGGACGTTGCGCAATGTGGGTCCGACGGAATGGACGAATCTATACTCACTCAAGTTTATTGGCGGTGATCAGATGGGCGCAGTGGCATCTGTGGTTTTGACCAAGAACGTAAAATACAATGAAACTGCTGAAATTACCGTGGATTTTGTCGCCCCCACCACGCTTGGGGCGAAGAAAAGCAACTGGTGTCTGTATAATGCATCTAACCAATGTTTTTACCCGGTCTTTATCGAGATTGTTGTGGTTGCCGGCTCTGCCACCACCCCCACCCCAAGCACCACACCGACTACCGGTGTTACACCAACAACTTAAAGTTACAGGGTAAGATTGTATGTCAGTGGGTTTTTTCGTCTTGACGAGGAAACCCACTTTTTATTGATTGATCGGTGAAAATGGACGCGCGTGAATATAAAGCACTAATAAAAAAACTATCCAGTGAACTTGGTTTTGTCGGCGCAGGGGTGACCTTACCAAGACGCCCTGCGCATTACGACAAATTCTTATGTTGGTTGTCAGAAGGTCATGCGGTCGGTATGGGTTACCTGGAGACTGAACGTGCCCGCGTCTGCCGGGAAGATCCATCAATGCTATTTCCGGAATGTAAAACCATCATAACTCTTCTGGCGCGTTACCCTTCGCCGGTCAACTTGGGCAACATACCACAAACCGTTGAACAAGGACAGGTAGCAGCTTATGCCTGGGGTGAGGATTATCATACGGTCCTGGTGGAGAAGCTCAACCAGTTGGTTTCCAATTTTCAGGCTGCCACCGGTCGTACGATGAGGAGTATGGCAGTGACCGATAGCGTCCCATTACTCGAAAGGGAACTGGCACAATCGGCCGGTCTGGGGTGGATCGGAAAAAATTCCTGCCTTATATCTCCCCGACATGGTTCTTTCACTTATATTGCAGAATTGTTGGTTGATGTCCAGCTGGCGCCGGATGAGGAAATGATACCTGACCACTGCGGTACCTGTCAGCGATGCGTGGATGCCTGCCCTACCCGCTGTATCTTCCCCGATCGGACTATCCAGGCTGAACGTTGTATCTCCTATCTGACAATAGAAAACCGCAGCGATATTTCAACAAAACTTCGCCCCCTCTTGGGGAATTGGGTATTCGGATGTGACATTTGTCAATCTGTTTGCCCATGGAATCGGAAACTGGATGATAAATCTGTTGATAGTAGATTTAAATTACATCCACATTTGGAAAAACGTGATCTGGTAAACGAACTAACCCTTTCAGAAGATGGTTTCAAGCGCATTTTCGCGTATTCGCCAATTTCCCGTGCCAGGCGGGGAGGCTACCTGCGGAATATTGCACTGGTGTTGGGTAATCAGAGAAACCTTAAAGCAGTAAATCGATTAATCCAAGTAATGAAATGTGACACGGATCCGGTTATTCGCGCTGCAGCAGTCTGGGCTTTGAGTAAGATTGGCGGTGAACAGATTGAGGCTGAATTAAAGACAGCCCTGGCGGGAGAAACAGATGTATCTGTTTGTCATGAAATTAATCAAGCACTGGATGGAATCGAAGGAAAATAAAAACGGGTTCGCCTTTTATGGTGGACCCGTTTGATCCGGTTACTTGGTGGAGCTGGGGGTGACGGTAGGTGTTGCAGCCTCGGTGCCTTGTACGACAGGTCCTCCTGGTGTATAGGTGCGCGTGGGTGGTTTGGTGGGTGTCATGGTGGCAATGTTCACGGGAATAGTTAAAACCTGACCGGGATAAAGCATATAAGGGGATATCAGGTTGTTGGCTTTTATTATCGCAGCTTCTGTCGAGCGAAATTTGGCTGCAATCAAGCCCAAATAGTCACCTGACACGACCGTATATTTGATGCGGGTACCAGCAGGCAGGTCTGAGGGAACTGGCGTCGCGGTTGGCAGTTGGGTATTCGGGTCGGGGACAATGATCTTCTGACCGGGTTGGATTAGACAATCGCTCGTCAGGTTATTAATTGCCAGCAAAACGTCGATCTTAATACCGAATTTTTCCGCAATCGCATAGCAACTGTCGTTTTCCTGAACGACATACTCAAAGGGGGCTGATGCGGTTGGGGTGATCGATGGCTGCGGTGTTTCAGTCACCGTCGGGGATGTAGATGGGGTGAAAGTGGGCAGGGTCGGTGTGATAGTGGCTGTCTCGGTTGGGGTAGGTGTTTTTGTTTTGAAGAGCCGAATGGTCGGTTTTCCCTCACCGGTAAGCCAGATGACCAGAAGGAACAAACCGATCACCACCAGCAGAACTGCCATACCGCCGAGTAGGAATGGACCCATTTGCTGACGTTTACGGTACGAAGAGATCACAGATTGAGCGGTTTTTTTTCTTTGCATAGGTTTACCTGTTTAATCTAGCAATTAGGTATATGTGCTTTATACCATATCCTGTTATGACTGACAAATGGGCGCTTTCAGCCAAAAACCATAAATCCGTATCATCCCATGGATCTTAGCCAGGATTTCTTCCTCATCCGGAGAGATCATCACTGTAATTATTTTATGTTATAATCATTCCACAATTTAATAGCCCAATACGGCACTCTTATCCAGAGAGGTGGAGGGAACGGCCCTTTGAAACCTCGGCAACCAGACCGCTGCATTCGCTGCATTCATGGTGCCAATTCCGTCAGATGGATATTCTGGAAGATGAGAGGGCAGCCGATTAATTACGATTGCCCCTCCTGACCGTGGGGCAATTTCTTTTTGGAGGTTCTTTTCTTATGAGCAATACATTTATGAATTCGGCCAAGTACCTGTTTACATCTGAATCGGTGACGGAAGGCCACCCAGACAAACTGTGTGACCAGATCAGCGATGCTGTTCTGGATGCCTGTCTAGAACAGGATCCCTTTTCGCGCGTCGCTTGCGAGACGGCTGCCAAAACCGGCTTCGTGATGCTACTCGGCGAAATCACGACGAATGCACATATCAATTTTGATGAGCTGGCACGCAAGGTCATCACCGGAATAGGTTATGACTCAAGCGACAAGGGTTTTGACGGCAATACCTGTGGCGTTCAGGTTGCGATCACCAAGCAATCAGGCGATATAGCGCGTGGCGTCAACCATGCCATGGATGCAGAAATGACCGAGGATGAAATCAATGACATTGGTGCAGGTGATCAGGGAATGATGTTTGGCTATGCCTGCACGGAAACAAAGACGCTTATGCCACTGCCGATCTATCTGGCGCACAACCTGACCCGGAAACTGGCAAGCGTGCGCAAGGCGGGAGATCTCCCCTGGTTAAGGCCGGACGGCAAGAGCCAGGTGACGATCGAATACCATCACGGAAAACCTGCGCGGGTCGATACCGTTCTGGTCTCCACCCAGCATTCACCGGATGTCAACCATGCAGATATTCGCGAATCGTTGCTTGAGCATGTGATCATTCCGACCATTCCGGAAGAACTCCGTGACGATCAACTTAAAGTGTTTGTCAATCCGACCGGACGCTTTGTGATCGGTGGTCCCATGGGTGATGCCGGCGTGACGGGTCGCAAGATCATCGTCGATTCATATGGTGGCATGGGGCGTCATGGCGGCGGCGCGTTCAGCGGCAAGGATCCGACCAAGGTTGATCGCTCGGGTGCCTATGCTGCCCGTTGGGTAGCAAAAAACATTGTTGCAGCCGGTTTGGCTGAACGCTGTGAAATCCAGGTGGCTTATGCCATTGGCGTAGCACATCCACTATCGATCAATGTCGAGACCTTTGGGACAGGAAAGATCGCCGACGAGAAGATCGCCACCCTGATCAGCGAGCAATTCGACCTTCGCCCGGGAGCCATTATCCGTGACCTTCAACTGCGTAAACCGATCTACCAAAAAGTGGCAACTTATGGTCATTTTGGTCGGGACGATCTGGATTTATCCTGGGAGCGAACGGATCGTGCCGATGCGTTGCGCAAAGCGGCCGGACTCTAAAATTGTTTTTGTTTGATCATAACTCTCCACATTCATGAATGTGGAGAGTTTTTTATGTTGGGAGTTCCAGCCCGTGGGATTCAAGCCTGAAGCTATCAGAAAAAATTTCAGCCGTGTCGCCATCTGCTGCAACCCGTCCACCATCGATAACTACGGCCCGTGGTAAAAGTTCGCGCACCAGAAGCAGGTCATGTGTTGCTACCAGCAGGGTTTGAGGTAATTCTCTAAGTAGACGGATCAACTCACGCCGCGCGCGGGGATCCAAACCCGAAGAAGGCTCATCTAAAATCAGTATTTCGGGCTGCATGGAGAGCACCGTGGCAATGGCGATGCGTTTCTTTTCACCGAGGCTTAGGTGGTGGGATACTCGCTCCTGGTATTCTCGCATATGGACATCATCAAGCGCCTGGTTCACGCGGGATTGCACTGTTATTTTGTCCAAACCCTGGTAGATGGGTCCATAGGCGACATCCTCAAAAACAGTCGGGGAGAATAACTGATCGTCAGGATTTTGAAACACGAGGCCGACTAGCGCACGAATGATTGGCAGGTTTTCCTGGGTAGGTTCCAATCCCATTATTTTGATGTTCCCTGTGCCTGATAGAATACCGTTGAGGTGGAGCAGGAGTGTGGATTTGCCGGCCCCATTGGGTCCGATCAGCGCAACCTTTTCACCGGACGTGATTTGCAAGGAAACGCCCGTTAATGCCTGGTGCCCATCGGGGTAGCTGTAGCTCAGGTTATTGATCGAAATGGCTTCTTTCATAGGGAACCCATAAGTAAGTTAGTGACGATGACCAGCAGGAAAAGGCCGGCAACGGCAATGATCAACCACAGCAGAACGCCGCTTTGGATAGGAGGTTCTTCCAACGATCTGATTTCACCATCATAACCTCGAGCGAGCATGGAATTGTAGACGCGTTCGCTGCGTTCAAGTGAGCGCACAAACAGACTGCCTGCCATTCCACCGGTCACCCCCGCCCGCCACATTAAACTCCCGCCGAGCCGTCTGGGAGAAGACAGGTCACGCCCGCTTCTGGATAGACGTGCACGCATCAGTCTTTCAACTTCTTCAAACATGAGGAAAAGATAACGCCACATCAACCCAAAAACCGCCACTAGCAAACGCGGTGTTTTCAGTGAACGCATGGCTAGCAATAGTTCTGTAAAGCTTGTCGTCGAAGCAAGCAGTATCGCGGCAATCACTGACAGCCATGATTTGATCCCAAGGCTGGTGAAGCGGATAAGACCCCCCTGGGAAATTGTGATTGTGATTTTATCCACCGTATAGGTAATGATGCTTGGCTCTGAAGCACGAAAAATAAGGGGCAATGCTGTCAATAGGAATGGCAGAACCAGCAAGGATCTTTTCATTACATAAGCGATGTTGAGATCAGACAGCAAGATTAATGCAACCATAACGCTGAACAAGAGGATGTATGCCGGCCAGGCATTTGTTGGAAGCAGAGTACAGCTTAAAATAACCGACACAATGAAAACAAGCTTGACACGCCCATCCAGGCGGTGGATCGGGCTTTTCATTTTTTGATAATGGTCGATGATATGGAGGTGCATGCCGGTCACTTGTGGGTTTTATGACGAAGGTGGTAAAGGATCAGGGAAACGCCGATAAGGATAAGAATCCCAACTAATCCTGCTATTATGGTTGCTAGCGTTGTGTTATTGATTCCCGGCACGATGTAATCGGGGATCAGTTGAAATACCGAAGGCTGTGCCAGTTTGATGAAACCCTGTTGTTCTGCGACCCTTTCCAATCCATCCGGGTGAGTGGATGCCAGAGGTGACAGAAAGGCCAGTATTACTGCCAGCGCCAGCCCGACGATCCACAGACTGGAACGACCGCGAACTGCCTGGGAGGAAGAAGTCAACAAATCGGGACGAGTTGACATGATAAATGTGATCGCGCCCAGGGTGATAAGAGCTTCTCCAAGGCCGATCAAAGCATGAATTCCCGCCATGGCAGGGATGGCGATGTTGGCCGGGGAAGTGCCTGACAGTGCCAGCTGAAGACCTGCCGCCAGCGCGGCTGCTTCGATGGCGCTCCATGCCCCAATCACTGCTCCTGCATAGTATCCCCAACGGTTTCCCTTTGATATTTTTAATAATATCGAATAAACCAGGAAAGAAACTGATACTCCAATAACAGCCATATTAAATATATTGGCACCCATCGCCAGCAATCCGCCATCCTGAAAAATGAGGGCTTGGATTGCCACCACGCAAGTCATCACCAGTATGGCTGCCCATGGACCGACAATGATCGTGGCAAGTGTGGCTCCCAGTAGGTGACCTGAGGTACCGCCTGCAACAGCGAAGTTAAGCATTTGCCCGGCGAAGATGGCAGCCGCCAGAACGCCCATGACGGGAAGCTTTCGCTCATCCCGTTCCTGTGAGACCTGGCGGATGGCCAGGGATACGATCAAGGTAGAGAGTATCCAAAAGAGGACTGCCACCAGTATAGAGAGGAAGCCATCGGGGATATGCATCGAACGTGGGGAATACCACACGGGCAATTCCTTATTTTGTCAGCTCTTGACAGGTACGGCAAGTTCCTAGAAATGTAAAATGACTGGTGTTCAAACGATATCCGGTGGCTTTTTCTATTGAAAGACTCAACGGGGAGAGCATGATTGGATCCAATTCGACCACCTTGCCGCATAGTTCGCAGGCGGCATGCAAGTGATTGCGCTCAGCACTTTCATAGACGAGATGACCATTCCCAATGTGAGCCACCAAGGCAAGACCCTGGCGGTTCAGGAAATCGAGTGTGCGATAGATAGTCGGTTCCGTGACCCCCGGTATGCGCTCCAGAGCCCGCTGGTAAATCTGGGTTGCAGATAAATGCCCCTCAGCTTCGTTGATGATCGATAGGACGGCCAACCGTTGGTTGGTTACACGGAAGCCCTGGGAATGCAGATGTTCAGTCAATGTGATCATGCACCCAGTATATTCCTTATTGCAACTTATTACAATAAGGAGATGGTTGGATGAATACAAGGGTTATTCAAGCCCGAGCACGATGCGGGTTGCTCTGAATGCAAGTGGTGGGAGTGAATCCCGCGAAAAGAAAGCGACCTCTCCCGCATCGTCCCCGGCATGCAGTTGCCCCCCCACAATCCTGGCCTGAAAAGCGATGACGATATCCGCCCCTTTGGGGTGTTCGCGTCTGCCAATGACGGCGGTTACAGCACCTGCGCAGGCAACCAATCCAGTTTCTTCAAGACATTCGCGTTCCGCTGCCTGACGCGGATCTTCGTGCGCATCCATAAAGCCGGCCGGAATGCTCCAACAACCGGGCATTGGCTCGTTCACGCGTTTTACGAGTAGAACCTTTGAATCCTGCTCCACGAGCACGCCCACCGCGACCTTGGGATCTTCAAAATATGTCCAGCCGCATGCAGGGCAGACCGGGCGATGGGCACCAAACAGCTCACGGTTCTCGAGGGTTGAGCCGCAGCGAAGACAGAAGCGGACATCTTGGTATTTCACACCCGTTCCTGGAAGTAGAAGAAGACCGCTGCCGCTCCAAGTGCGAGGCTGAGTCCGCCCAGCAACCATGCGATCTGCGCCCACGGGATGGGCGAGCGCTTCGGGTTGACAGGTTCTTCGGCATATGCCTCGTCCCTGGTTATTTCCTGAGTAGGGAGAGATACTGACGGTGCATCTGCACCTAAGAGAGGAGGAGCCCCCAGATTGGCTCCGGCTGTCGCTGAAGCTGTATCCTCTGATGAGGTGACAGCCTTTGGTGCAGCCCGCTGGGATTCTCCAGGCACGGCCATCATTAACGTCTGGTTGCTTTGCAGGGGAAGCGCTAATGTCCTAAAGGCAATGGTGATAAAAAACAGGATGCTGCAGATGGCGGTTGCTAATCGGAAGGCAGGGAATAGCCGGGTATTTTGCTTGTGGGGTAATGATTCGGGTGATATCGTGAAATTGTGGGGGACCGGTTTTTGTGGTAGTCGGGCAAGCAAGGACCTGGTTCTTTTGAGTTGCAAAAGCGCTTCAGCCAGGTAAGATTCGGAAGACAGGCGCGATTCCAGACCTTCCACCTGCCGGGTGGATAATGCGCCGGCCAGATAGAGGGAGAGGAGAAGCCAGTCTTTTTCGGAGCAAACAGTCATCATTTAGTGCCTTCCAGGTTAAGACGTATGGATGTCGGCAGTAGTTCCCATACTCCCATCAGGCATTCTCTCAACCGCAAACGGGCTCTGGCCAAACGACTTTTTATCGTTCCGAGCGGTGTCTTGATGACACCGGCTGCGGTTTCGTAGTCCATTCCCTCTACGTCCACCAGGACTGTCACAGTCCGATATTCTACCGGCAGCGCACTGATGCACTTTTGGATGGCTCGCTCCAATTCAGCCTGATCGAAGCTTTCTTCCGGTCCTGCTGATGTGTCTTTCATCCACAGTGCTGATTCCATGGTTTCTTCATCATCATATTCCGGTTCGAGTGGGGTTGTGGGGTGACGTTTTAAAATTCTCAACTTGTCGTAGCACTGGTTGGTGGCAATCCTCAGTATCCAGGCTAAAAATGAACCGCCACGGTAACTTGAAAGTTTTTGATAAGCTGTTAAAAAGGTAGTTTGGGCGGTGTCTTCAGCTGAGGGTTCATCACCAAGGATGCGATAGGCGAGATTAAAAACCCTCGTCTGATAAACCAATACCAGACGGTTAAAAGCATCCAGGCTGCCTTGTTTTGCTTCTTCGATTAGATAATTCTCATCCATATTTAGTGTGTGTATTTTACTCGATTGCATCTCTGAAGGCAGTCATTTGCCTTTGAGCAAAAGGTCGATCAAAATAGGGCGGGCGGTTCGGAGCGCCTGGGCACGGTGGCTTAGCTGGTTTTTCTCCTGCATGCTGAGTTCTGCCATGGTTTTTCCAGTATCAGCCACCAGAAAGATCGGGTCGTAACCAAAACCATTTGATCCGCGCTCTTCCGGTATGATCTCACCGTAACAGTTACCAGTGACCGAAACCAGCTCCTGCCCGGGGATGGCAATTGCTACCACACATGTGAAATGAGCCAGCCAGGGGCGGGGAATATCTTGTAATCGTTTAATCAGGTAGTGCCGTCGCTCCGCATCACTGGTGTGAGGATCGCCCGTAAAACGATGGGAATATAATCCGGGTGCTCCATCAAGTACATCGACCTCTAATCCCGAGTCGTCTGCCAGCGTGGCGACACCACATTTTTGAGCCCATGCACGCGCTTTACCTGCCGCATTCTCCAGGTAACTGTTCCCAATTTCCTCAACCTGATAGTCTTGATTCAATTCTGCTGGTGTTACCAGCTCGATTGGTAGGCCACTGAGCAGGGAAGACATCTCGCAGATTTTTCCAGGATTATTTGTACCAAGCAACAACTTTACAGAAGGTTTCATAATTTCTTATCAGGAAATCTACCCAATAATTTTTATGAAAATATTCATAAAAACTTGACTTTCAGATTCTGCCATGCTATAATTGTTTCGTTAATCTATTCCAACTTTTTTTACAAACAGACTGTGCCTAACTCTCATAACCAATTGCGAATCAATATCGGTTTTATTCTAAACCAAGTTATTGGTTATTACCGCGACTTTCTTTTCGATTTCCCTGAAATCCTCTTGCCACCGGATCTGGTATTGCTGGATTTCAAGGGGCTGGCTCGTATCAATCGCACGCCTCAGGGCTTATTGGTTAATGGCGATATCAACACGTTCTCCACTTTGGAGTGCGTTCGTTGCCTGGAGCCCTTCAAGCAATCTCTTCACACAGCATTCGATGAATTATACGCGTTTAGCAAGCGAACGACCACAGATTCCGGGTTGATAGTACCGGAAGATGGCTATATCGACCTCCAGCCACTGGTGCGTGATTATTTGTTGATCGAAATACCCATCAGTCCGTTATGCAAGCCGGATTGTTTCGGTCTCTGTCCAATCTGTGGCGCCAACAGGAATAGAGACACATGCACCCACCAGTCTCTGCCAGGGGGGCTGGTAACCAGTAATCAAACAAACGATTAAACATCTCTTTCTTGTTCGATCATCAGGGAGTGAGTTGTATGCTCAACAAAGAAGACGTTAAACGGTGGGATGAGGTATTCAATCTGCTGGTTGAAAAGGCGGATATTCAGGGACATTTGACAACCGATGACCTGATGGAAATTTGTCCCAGTGAGGATGAGCAACGGATCTCAAGCATTATACAAAGGTTGAAGCGGCATCATATTGAGATTTATGACCGGGAGGAGGATTATGACTACCCTGAGGATGAGGGGTACTATGCGGATGCATTAAATGTACAAGTAGCCCTTACCGAGATGAACGTTGATGATACAGTTGGCCTGTATCTGAAAGACATGTCTCGGGTACCGCTTCTTAGTTTGAGGGAGGAATTGAATCTGGCCGAGCGTATCGTAGCTGGCAGAGCTGCCCAGATCGAGCTGATGAAGTCAAATGGTAACATACCGATATCAAAAAAAATAACGTTAAAAGCCTGTGTACAGGATGGTATTTTGGCACGCGACCACATGATCAAAGCCAATACACGGCTGGTTGTCAGCGTGGCAAAGAAATATGTAGGCAGGGGGGTGGCATTCCTTGATCTCATCCAGGAAGGCAATCTTGGATTAATGAAGGCGGTTGAAAAATACGACCACCAACGCGGTTTCCGCTTCTCTACTTACGCCACCTGGTGGATCCGGCAGACCATTACGAGAGCAATTGCCGATCAGGGCAGGACAATAAGAGTCCCTGTCCACATGATCGACCGCCTCCGGCAGCTTTATAAGACCACTCATGAGCTGGAACAAACACTTGGACGCAAGCCAACCACAGATGAGTTGGCTCTCAACCTCGGGTGTACGAGACACAAAATTCAGTGGATGCAGTGTGTATCATGGCTGCCACTCTCACTGGAAAGCCCGGTCGGTGATGAGGAAGACTCGGAGCTGGGCATGTTTGTCGAGGATACCATTACTCCCACACCCATCCAAAGCGCTTATAGCAACATGCTGCGGGATAAAATTGAAGAGGTGCTTGATTCATTGTCACCACGTGAGTCGCGCGTATTAAGAATGCGCTTTGGATTGGATAATGGACATAGCTACACTCTGGAGGAGGTCGGTAAAAAATTCGGCCTGACCCGCGAAAGGATTCGGCAGATTGAAGGCAAAGCTCTAAGTCGGTTGCGTCATCCGTGGCGGGCGCGCCAGCTCAAAGAATATTTGTGATGCATGGCTGTGTTTGATAATTCGGGGGTATTTTTCATGATAGAATACTTTTAATATAACCTCACACGCCGAAAAAAGAGGAACAAATGCCTGATCCCATCCTGGTTGCGGTCGCCTGGCCGTATGCCAACGCTGAAATCCATGTCGGTAACCTGACCGGCTCATATTTACCGGCTGATATATTCGCGCGCTTCCAGCGCTTAAAAGGTCAGGATGTACTCATGGTTTCGGGATCTGATTCACATGGAACTCCCATCACAGTCCGTGCGGATGCGGAAGGGGTCAGCGCTATCGATGTTTACCAGCGTTATCATGAGACTTTCATGAAATTGTTTCTGAAGCTCGGTTTGACCTACGATATTTTCACATCCACTCATACCGCAAATCATTTCGCGGTTGCCCAAAAACTGTTCAAGGCACTGAACGAAAATGGATATCTCTATACTGATCGCCAGCTTCAATGGTTTTCCATTGCTCAAAAGAGATTCCTACCCGATCGTTATGTGGAAGGCACCTGTTATATTTGCGGTTTTACAAATGCGCGCAGCGATCAGTGCGATAAATGTGGCAATCTGCTCGATGCCACCAAATTGATCGAACCGCGTTCGAAGATTGATGGATCGCCACCCGAACTACGAGAGACAGAGCATTATTACCTCGATCTGGGAAAATTGCAACCGAAGATAGTCGATTTTCTAAAGACACGGGAGAGTTACTGGCGCCCTAATGTCATGCGACAGTCGCTGGGTCAAATCGTTGCAGAAAACCTGCATGGAAGGGCGATTACCCGCGACCTGGATTGGGGAATCCCTGTTCCGGTGGAGGGCTGGGATGATAAGCGCTTATACGTTTGGTTTGAGGCTGTGATCGGCTATCTCTCATCGAGCATCGAGTGGTCTGAAATCATTGGCCAACCGGATGCCTGGCGAAAATGGTGGCAAAGTGATACTTCCCGTACCTATTACTTTATCGGGAAGGATAATATCCCATTTCACGCCGTCATCTGGCCTGCCCAATTAATTGGGGTGGGCTCCACGCTGGATGGATTGCTGGGGGCTAAGAATCCCCGTCAGTTGATTCTGCCCTACGATGTACCTGCTAATGAATTCCTCAATCTTGAAGGACAGCGCATTTCCGGAAGTCGCAATTGGGCAGTCTGGGGATTGGATTTTCTGGAGAGATATGATCCGGACTCGCTGCGATATTATCTGACGATGGTCATGCCCGAGTCAAAAGATTCAGAATGGGATTGGAATGAGTTTTTCCATCGCAATAATGATGAGCTGGTTGCCACGTGGGGAAATCTGGTAAACCGGGTTTTATCCTTTACCTACAAACATTGGGAAGGCGTTATCCCCGACCCCGGGGAATTAAGGGCAGAGGACCGGGCATTGTTGGATGCCATCGAAGGTGGCTTCGACACAATCAGCGACGAACTTGAAGCTGTTCACATTAGAGCCGCGTTGAATGAAGCCATGGCCTTGGCGTCTGAAGTTAATCGCTACCTGGATGTTAATGCCCCCTGGTTTGAGATCAAGACAAGCAAAGAAATGGCAGCCAAATCGGTGTACACAGCATTGCGTGCCATCAATTCGCTGAAAGTTTTACTGGCTCCCTATCTGCCGTTTACCTGTGACAGATTACATGGTTACCTGGGGTATGATGGATCCCTTTTTGGCACGCAATCTGTAAACTCGGTCGAGGATGACTTGGGCGTTCATGCTGTGCTACGTTACCACCCGGAAACAGCCACCGGAAAATGGGAGGCGAGCCAGTTAGTCGTGGGACAGCGCATGCGCGAACCACAGCCTTTATTCAAGAAACTAGAAGAATCGATTGTGTCTGAGGAACGCCTCAGGCTTGGCAAGTGATATTGCGATTGTCAAAATAAGTTTTAACCCACCAGGGTAATTGACCCGCAAGGTTTTCGATAATCTTGCGGGTGTTTTTTTGAAAGATTTCCACATTGCCGTACGATTCCCCGCCTAGCGGGTTAACCAGATCGCTGACACCTCGTAATATGATGAGCGGTGTTTGGTTGCGATCAGCCACCCAGGCGATTGCTCCCGATTCCCAATCGGCCGCCCGGGCATCGTGTTCTTTAATAAGGTGGAGAACATCAGATGGCAAAATATCGCGGTCGGCTGAAAACATACTCGAACGGACTACTCCTTGCGGTAAAACGCCGGTTCCCAACCAGGTTAGATCCAGCTTGTTCGAATAAAACATACGGGCATCCTCAGCGTCAGTCATCTGTTCCTGAATATCGTATTGAAAGGTGCTTTCCACGAGCAGAATGGTGTGACGTTCGATCCTCCCCTCCAACCCGCCGCAGGTGCCCAGGTTTACAATCAGCTTGGGGTGGTAGTGATCAATAGTCCACTGGGTTGATGCTGCCGCGGAAACCTTACCCCATCCGCCCTGCATTGATAAGGCAGGAATGTCGTTAATTAAATGCTCAAACGCACTACCAAAAGGTGTATTCCAGGACTGGCATTTAGAATGGAGGTCGATCCATACCCTCCACTCATAATCAGCAGATAGGATCGCAATCACATCTGGCATAAAAATTCAGCTCGTCTTTTTCCCGAGGGATGCCACATAAGTGGCAAATAACCTTTCTCCATCCAGTCCTAGAAGAGCATTAACCTCATCATCATCGAAAGCTGCAATCGCGCATACGCCACAACCGATTTGTTCTGCGGTCAGATACAGGTTCTGGCAGACATGTCCTGCATCCAGGAACAGATACCGATAACTGCGCTCACTGTAACGCCAGGTCATCCGTTCCAACACGCTGACCCAGATGAAGGTTACCGCGCTGTTCAACACATGCTCCTGGTTGCGGCATGCCACTTTCAAACGATTAATGAAATCCTGCTCATGGTGCAAGGAAACCAGTTCATGGTGCAGCGCAAGGTAACGGTATAATCCCGCCTCGAGACCTCCAACCATATTAACCGCCAGATAAGTCTCAAAGGCATGCCGGGCTCCGGCTGAAGGCACATTGCGATTGGTTAATTTTCCCTCATTAATCTCTTTTACACCCTGCGTCATCCAAAGCAGGTAAGCGAATTCTTCCAGTGTAAGAGGCTGTCTCGCGTATTCCCTTCGGCTCGTCCGATTTTCAATTGCCGTTCGCAAGGCAATATCTGGAAATTTGATGGTTGAAGGTTTTGGTAATTCAATGCGTTGCAGGCGCGGATCGCAGGGAAGTTCAAGTGGCGGCTGGGGAAGCTCCTGCTTCTGACCTGATGGACTGAGATTTTTATACTTTGATTTTTCCATGAATTCATGGGCGGGGTTGACTTCACTCATATTGATCACCTCTCGTTAAATTTGTCTGTCATTGATTTCACTCTGACACTGAAATTGTGAAACTCGCGAGTAGGCAGTAAATCGTGCAGCATTATTTTTGGAATGTTTGTATTCCTCCGCAACAGCTGAGTCAGCTTGAGCTGGCGGTTACCTGGCGATCAGCGCGACAATCATGGAAAGGATCATAATCGCTGCCAGTAAAGAAAAAAGAATTCCTTGTATCCGCTTGGCACGTTGCTCGGAGGAAAGGGGTTTCTTTCGGGAGTGTTCAGCAGACTTGGATTTAGATGACATAATCCTCTTATTCTACTAGATCTTTGATGCGGGTGGCGAGTTCTGTGGTTATGCTGGGAAGGGAGGTTAATTCTTCGATCGAGGCATCTAAGATTCCTTCAAGCGAGCCGAAACGTTTAATCAATGCTTTGCGCCGGGCGGGGCCAATACCCTGAATGGAATCCAACCGGGATGTCAGACTTAATTTTGAACGCTTGTTCCGATGGGCGGTGATAGCAAAACGGTGAGCTTCATCGCGGATACGCTGTACGAGATAAAACGCTTGGGAATGACGCGGCAGCATAACCGAACGCGACCTTCCGGGCAGGAACAACTCCTCATTTTGCTTGGCAAGACCGGCCAGCGGGACTTTATCCCCCAAGCCATATTCTTCCATGACTTTAACCGCCCGACCAAGCTGTCCTTTACCGCCATCCACGATCACCAAGTCGGGCAGTAATGAAAATGAGGGATCTGCTTTCTTCCCGGGTACATCCAGTTCGCGCGCAGACTGCCAGCGGCGGAAACGTCGATTTAAGACTTCTTCCATGCTGGCAAAGTCATCAAGACCATCAACGGTTTTAATATCAAAGTGACGGTAATGTTTTTTATTCGGAACTCCCTGCTCAAATACCACCATGCTTGCGACCGCTGCGGTTCCCTGGGTGTTCGAAATATCGTAACATTCTATCCGATTGGGCGGGTTGGTCAATGCCAGCGTCTTTTGGAGTTCTGCCAGCGCTTCACTCTGGTGGTGGCGGTCGTTATGCCATTGGTTTCGTAATGCCTGTAAGGTGTCAACGGCATTATCGCTTGCCATTTGGACGAGTTCGCGAGAAAGCCCTTCATGCGGTACGATGATCTCAGTTTTTTCCCCGTTGCGTCTGGTTTGCAGCCATTGTTGGATGATTGTTGCCTCTTCTATTTCGGACGGTAGCATAACTTGCGGGGGAATGGTGATGGCTTCATCATAGTATTGTTTGATGAACTCTGACAACACTTCCTTGTCGGGTTTTTCCTCTGTTCCTTCCAGGACGAAGTATTCCCTTCCGATCAGCTTTCCACTACGGATAAAAAAGACCTGAACACAGGCCTCATTATCCGCCTTTGCCATTGCGATCACATCCGAATCCACCTGGTCGGCTGAAAATACCTTTTGGCGCTGCACGATCCTTTCGATGGATTGGATCTGGTCGCGGAGCGCCGCTGCTTTTTCGTAACGCATCGCTTCGGAAGCATTTTCCATTTCCAATTTCAAACGCTGAACGATGGCTTCGCTACGCCCTTCGAGAAACTGGCAGAGGTTGTCGATCATTTGACGATAATCATTTTCATTTATGGATCCGATACAGGGACCTGTGCAAAGCTTGATGTCGTAATACAGGCAAGGTCTGGCGTCATGCCCCGTGATCTCGCGATCACATGTCAGGTAAGGAAAAATCCGCCGGATGGCATCCAGGGTTTGATGAACGGCCCAAACGCTTGTATAGGGACCAAAGTAGCGCGAGCCATCTTTTACGAGTTGTCGCGTCACGATCACTTTCGGGAAAGGATCTCCCCAGCGCACTTTAATATAGGGGTAATACTTGTCATCTTTCAAGTGGATGTTGTATTGCGGCCGGTTGTTTTTAATGAGGTTCATCTCAAGGATGAGTGCTTCCAACTCAGACCCGACCGTGATCCACTCGATATCCTGGATTTGCTCCACCATCTGGCGAGTTTTTACATCCCATTCCGGCTGGGCATGGAAGTAGCTGCGTACGCGGTTGCGCAAATTAATAGCTTTGCCTACGTAAATGATCTTGCCTTTGGTATCTTTCATGAGATAGCAACCAGGTTTGTCAGGCAGATTGTTTAAAATTCCCTGTAGATGAGAAGATGGTTCCATTGGTTTAATTATAAGACCATAGACGCTCCCACAGAGACAAGATGGCAGAGGTTATAATTAGTGTGTTCAAATGTTACAAAACACTGGAGATGCAAATACCTGAACAACCGCTGGAGATAATCGTAGGAGATATGCTGCGAGATCGCAAATTGACGATAGCTACTGCTGAATCCTGCACAGGGGGGTTATTGGGGCATATGCTCACGGACATACCGGGTTCATCGGTATATTTTCTGGGCGGGATCATCGCATATGCCTATGGCGCCAAGGAGAACCTCCTGGGTGTCCGGCACGAAACCCTCTGGCAGTTTGGTGCGGTCAGCCGGGAAACCGTCAGGGAAATGGCGCGCGGCGTAAGGCGGGTATTTGCCGCGGATATTGGCGTATCGATTACAGGTATTGCCGGCCCGGGTGGCGGAATACCCAACAAACCAGTGGGTCTGGTATGGATCGGATTATGCACCTATGATGGGGAGTGGTCGAAAAGTTTTCTCTGGAAAGGCAATCGAGCAGAAAATAAATTGTCTTCAGCTCAGGCAGCCTTGCAGATCGTCTATGATTACCTGAACGGCAAAACCCCAACGGATTAATCACACGATAAAATGACTAATATTCCCGGAGGTGGCGACTCGATCACCCAGAGACGTCATCGAAATGCAGTATTGCTGGCTTTATTCGTTACCATAATCTGGTCTAGCTCCTGGGTGATGATCAAGATCGGTTTGGAAAGCCTCCCCCCGGTTGGTTTTGCAGGTCTGCGGTACAGCCTGGCGACCCTGTGTTTGTTGCCGTTCGCGCTTAGAAGGAAAAACCTGGCAGTCATTAAACAACTGCGCCCTCAGGAGTGGGTGAGACTGGTTGTGTTGGGTATCTTGTTCTACACGGTTGCCCAGGCAGGGCAATATGTTGCATTATCGTACTTACCGGCAGTAGCGGTCAGCCTGATGCTGAGCTTGACAGCTGTTGTGGTCGTGATTCTTGGAATACTATTTTTAAAAGAAATGCCGAGTTGGTTGCAGTGGCTGGGGATTGCAATTTTCACTGCAGGTTTGGTGGTTTATTTCTATCCGGTCTCTTTTTCAACTGCCAGTTGGATTGGGCTGGCTTATGCACTCGCAGCAACCCTGTCAACAAGCATTTCATCCATTCTTGGCAGGTATATTAATCGCAGTAAGATGTTGCCTCCCATTAGTGTGACCGTTATCAGTATGGGCATTGGATCCGTTCTGATGTTGGTATGGGGAGGGATCTCAGAGGGAATGCCGGCCCTTGGCTGGGTTGAATGGGTGATGGTCATCTGGATGGCTGTGGTCAACACGGCTTTCGCATTCACACTTTGGAATTTGACTCTTCAAACCCTTACTGCCATGGAATCCAGCATCATCAATAACACCATGCTGGTCCAGATCGCCATCCTGGCGTGGGTGTTTCTGGGAGAAAGCATTGATCTAAAAATGGGTATTGGTCTGGTGCTGGTCATTCTCGGGGTGGTATTGGTACAACTGAAGAAGGACCGAAAATCTGTATAATTGTTTTAATTACCGATTGGCTTGTATTAATGCGTTTTGAATGAAACTCGTCTTGGCATCCGTGTATTCCACCCGGTCGTTGCCATAACGCTTTGCCAGGTCTATCTTTAAACGTGCATAGGCGTCCCTGATGGCTGGCTTTGCGATCAATAGATCGCGGAAAGCCAGGTGTTCTTTCCATATCTGGGTAGTAGGCTCAACGATATGAAGATGGATTGCCATCCGATCGTTAACAGACTTGGTCAGGTAACGTCGCTCAGGCATTTGGGCTTCAAATTCCGGTACATAATGATACCCAAGCCCTTCAAGAGGTGGAATAAACAACGGGGCGTCGGCAATACTTGTCGCACCTGCCATGATGTCGATGATGGGTTTGGCTGCCAGACCGGGCACGGATGTGCTGCCGATATGTTCAATTGCTTCAAGGTATCTTCCGATGGTTGTTTGTATTAATTCTTTTTCTTTATAGAACTGACCTGCCCACTGAGGGTCGTATGGAACGATGATTATCGGCTTTGCAAGCGGACGGGTGACCGTTGTTGCTTTCCCGCTGGTTAATAGACACAATTCCTGGAAAGACATGGCGACCAGCGAATGAACACTCCCACCAGAGGTCCATAGACGTTCGTGGCAGGCAAGGTCCTCGTCTATGAGTGTAAATAGCTCATGCTTGAAACCCGCCGGAGGGATAGAGCCAACCGGGTAGTTGGTTATTTCGAGAACGGTCTGTTCGTCCGCAAGAATAACCTTTTCACCGAGGATCCCAGATAGCCGCTGGGTGTTGGCTTTATTTGCTCCGCTGACCAATACCAGCAATGGCCGGTGGGTATCCTGGGTGATAAAGACCAGTGATTTGACGATTTGAGAGATTTCGCAACCTAAAGCTTCAGCAGCGTCTGAGGCCGTGTGAGTGCTGGCCTTCAGTTCCATTAAGATAGGGCTTATGGAATGCGCTGCAAGGTAAGCGATGAATTGCTTCACCCTTGCTGGATTTTCTGTGTTGGTTTTCATCATATTTATTCTTTCATATTATTTTAACCGCTGGATCCACTTAAGTCGATACATTCTATTGCAAAAACCAAAGGATTATGCTATTGTCTTTCATTATGGACAGGATCAGATCATTCATCGCCATTACTCTCCCTGATGATATCCATGATCGTTTATCGATAGTTATCAATGCCTTGAAGAAGGAAATTGATGGCCAGGTGGTCCGATGGGTAATACCGAAGAATATTCATCTCACACTTAAATTTCTTGGTGAGATACCTGATAACAACATTCCAATCCTTCAAGAACAGCTTGGACGGGAGGCGGTCACTCATGGGTGCTTTTCGCTGAGTGTTCAAAAGATTGGTGCATTCCCAACACTGCGCAAACCACGTGTAATCTGGGTGGGCGTAACGGAGCCAATAGAGTTGATGTCCCTTCAAGGCTGTGTCGAAAACATTACCCGTAAACTGGGGTATGATTCAGAAGACCACCCTTTCTCGGCTCATCTGACCCTGGGGAGGGTCAGTCACTATGCCACAGTGCAACAGATATTTCACTGCGGTGAGGTCTTATCATCCAACGCGGTTGGCGGGTTGGGCAGTTTTATTGTACAATCTATCGAGATTTATCGAAGTGATCTGACTGCAGGAGGATCGGTTTATACGAGATTGTACTCCTTACCATTAAAGCAGGTATCTTAATTGGTTCAGAGGTGTCACCTGGATGGAATTGATTTTGCGAAAACGGTTGTAGACGCGCTAGAAGAAAAAAAAGCGGAGAACATCCTGCTTCTGGATATCAAGGATATCAGCGCTTTTACAGATTATTTTGTGATCGCTGAAGGAAGCAGCGATCGTATGCTGGAAAGTTTGAGTACTGCCGCAATGGCTGCGTTGAAGAAGAAACATGGTCTGTCTTCTCACACCGAGGGTTATGCCCGGGATGGTTGGATACTGATCGATGCCGGAGATGTGGTGATCCATTTGTTTTCACCTGACCAGCGCAATTATTACCAACTCGAGGAATTGTGGTCGCAAGGGAAAGTTTTGCTTCGCTTGCAATGAGATAGTGGGTAACGATTGGAGGGCTCATGAAAGAAAAAATACTGATTATTGAAGACGATGAAGCGATCCTGAAAGTATTGCATCGTGTCTTATCCTATGAGGGATATGAGATATTCAAAGCCCTCAATGGTCAACAAGGTTTGAACAGCGCCCGTGAGAATCATCCGGATTTGGTAATCCTCGATATCATGCTGCCGGGGATGGATGGTCTGGAAGTATGCCGCCGACTCCGACTGGGTGGAACCATTCCTATTCTGATGTTGACAGCAAAGGACACCATTCAAGATCGGGTTACTGGTTTGGATGCAGGCGCGGATGATTACCTGGTGAAACCCTTTGAAGTCGATGAGTTGCTGGCAAGATTGCGTGCACTGCTGCGTCGCACGCAGTCAGATCGCCAGCCGATCTTGAATTTTTCCGATCTGACACTTGACACGAATACCCGTCAGGCGTATAGAAAAGGACGGGAAATCAACCTCACTGCCACAGAATACGACCTGATTGAGCTGTTCCTGCACCATCCCCGCCAGGTCTTAACCCGCGAAGTAATCTTCGATCGGGTGTGGGGTTATGATTTTGGAGGGGAATCGAACGTTTTGGATGTTTATATACGCTATCTGCGACAGAAACTCGAAGAGGGGGGGGAACCGCGTCTGATCTTCACGGTACGAGGGGTAGGATACGTGCTTAGAGAACAATCCGGATGAGCTTCAGACTGCGGATGACCCTGCTCTTTACCGGTGTATTGAGCGCGGTCATATTAATTATTGGCGTAGCCGTTTATTCGCTGGTCAGCTATCTGTTGCTCAGCCAGTTGGACGGGGTATTGTCGGAGGCGGGCAATCGGCTCATCGCTTCCGCGGAAGTGAACTCCAGTGGTAAAGTTACTTTTATATCACTCGTCGACAATGAATTTTCTCCAACCATCGTAATCCAACTGTGGAATCAGAACGGTCAGCTATTAAACTCATCTGACAATATACGACTTTTGTTTGATTCGATTGACCCGGAAGGATTGAAAGCGATCCAGCCAGTATTCAATGATGTCTGGATTAAATCGGCTCATTTACGCGTGATGAGCATACCGTTACTTCTGAACAGCGAGCCGGTGGGCGTCTTACAGGTTGGTACCAGCCTGGCTCCCATCGATAACACCCAGGATACACTGATATCCGTATTAATGATTACGATGGTGGCGGCGATCGGAATTGCTTTGGTGCTTGGAGGATTGGTTATCCGTAATGCCATGAAGCCACTGGTGATAGCAAAAGATATCGCCATCCAGATCAGTAATGCCGATGATCTCTCGCGCCGTATACCCTATAAGGATATGGGGGTCGAAACTGATGAAATAGGAGAGCTGATCAAAGCTTTCAATCAGACTCTGGGCAGGCTTGAAAAACTTTTCAGTGCTCAACGCCGGTTCATGGCAGACGTCAGCCATGAACTGCGTACTCCGCTTACCGTGATAAACGGCAATGTGGGACTGATGCGCCGGATGCGGCAGTGCGATGAAGAAGCCCTGGAAAGCATTGAAATCGAGGTTGAACGCCTGACCCGCTTGGTGGGAGACCTGCTATTATTGGCGCAGGCTGAATCAGGCAAAATACCTCTGGACATCAAACAGGTGGAATTGGATGCGCTTCTGCTCGAGGTTTATCAGCAGTTGCGGATACTGGCTGGTGACAGGATGACTGTTAATCTGGCCGACATCGACCAGGTAAAGGTAATGGGCGATCGCGACCGATTGAAACAGGTGATGATAAATCTGGGAGCGAATGCGATCAATTACACTCATAACGGTGGCATTGTAAAGATTGGATTGTATAAGACCGAAGGGCAGGCACGGTTGGTGGTAACGGACAATGGTTCCGGCATTCCGCCTGAAGACCTCCCCCATATATTCGAGCGTTTTTATCGTGGAGAAAAATCGCGCACACGCCATCAGGATGAATCGAGTTTTGGCTTGGGGCTTTCCATCGCATATTGGATCGTCGAAGCCCACGGCGGAAGGATCGAAGTATCTTCTACACTTGGTGAAGGCAGCAGTTTCTGTGTCTGGTTGCCAATAGAAAATAAAAAGGGCTCATAACGAGCCCATAAGCAAGATATTTTGGGATTGATTAAAAGGTTTTATATCGGATCGGAAGACCACGGTAAGTTGGCTCTTGTTTGATGGACGTTGGTCGGGGAATCAAGCAGGAGCGATTGAATTGGACCTGCACATGCGGAAAGTCCGACTCAAAAAGTCCATATTCGCCAACCTGTGGATCACTACTTGATAAAACCGCTGATGATCTGATTTGTTCGTGCCCCAGCACTGGCTTGTCTGAGTGTGAAAAGGCGCCGATGATCAGGATACGTATTAACCAAACCATGAATGCCATGAAAGCCGGGATGGTTTTGATCAGAATATCAGAGTCTACAACCCAACCGGTTTGAGCCTGTTGAATGGTGATTGCCATGGCAATACCGCGCCAGGTCAACAGTGCGTTCATGCCGGCTGTGAGCACCCAGGTGCCGAACAGGTAACGGTCTTTTATTGTTTTGGCGGTACCGCCAATTGGGATGAACAATTGCGTGATACCGGCAATATCGATACAGCAAAACGCAACCGCCAATATTGCCGCCCAATGCATTCCCGCAATGGTCATGCCGCCCAGCATGCTCCTGAGCGCGTAAACAGTGGTTGAATAGTTGAATGCTTCGAAAGCGGCTAAAGCAGCCAGTAGTATCAGAGTACAGGCCCCCCCGCGTGCGCTTTTTGCCGGAGATTGCAGACTGTCAAGAGCCATTTTACTTTGGGTAAGAGAAATGTTCATATCAATCTCCTTATAAAAAAACAATCTCAGATCTATTATAGAACAAAAGTTCTATAATAGTCAAGATTAAATCCGATTTTTAATTGGAAAACCAGGATTTCGGTACTTCGATGGCGGATACAAACGCATGGCATGATAAAATCTAATCACATTAATTATTGAAGGGTGAATGTCATGACAAAAACACATGAAAATCTGATGGCTGCTTATGCCGGTGAATCACAGGCCAATCATCGCTACCTGGCATTTGCAAAAAAGGCAGACCAGGAAGGTTATTCACAGATCGCCAGGCTGTTTAGAGCAGCGGCGGCGGCAGAGGCTGTACATGCCGGTAACCATATGCGGGCGGCCGAGGGTATAAAATCAACAATGGAGAA
>Ga0105152_10000034_pt1 | contig 27859 bp, 26 predicted proteins | sample LakBais05cmmetaG_FD_81534 | JGI IMG/M metagenome (GOLD analysis project Ga0105152, IMG submission 81534) | Lake sediment microbial communities from Lake Baikal, Russia to study Microbial Dark Matter (Phase II) - Lake Baikal sediment 0-5 cm | ecosystem: Environmental > Aquatic > Freshwater >...
ACGCCCCGCGGACTCCAGGAAAATTTGTAGCCGAAAGGATTGGTGTTGGCTTCCGGAGCGGGCAGACCGCCGCAAAATGACGTAAAACCAAGGATCGTCCCGCCGCCGTCCTTGACCTCATGGATGATCCGCATCGCTTCCATATGGTCAATCCCCGGGTCGAGACCGACCTCGTTGAGAATGATAATACCGGCCCGGCGGGCGTCTTTATCCAGGGCTTTCATGGCCTCGCTGACGTAGGAGGTCGTCACCATATTCTTGCGGAGCGCGACGCAGAGCTTCGCCACGACGGGATGAAACATATTGGGAACGAGGCTGATGACGATATCGGATTCCGCGATCTCATTTTTTAGGGCTTCTTCATCCTTTACATTGAGGGCGAGCGCTTTCCCTGTGGGGTGGACGCCGACAAGAATCTTCGCTTTTTCGACTTCGATGTCGGCGACAATGACCTCTGCGCTTGCCCGCTCGAGAAAATACCGAACCAGAGGCCCGGCCACGAAACCCGCGCCAAGAACTAATATCTTCTTCATGGCCGTCTTATGAAATAGGATTAAAAAATCAGGATTAAAAGGAATTATGGCACAAATGTGGCCCTCGGTCAATTTCAGTCAGGGGTGCCCATACCTCTGTATATCCCCCATGAGCCCGTGGTTCAATATTCCTAATGAAAAGTCTTATCTCATGCTTTTTGAAAATCTTAATGCGCCTCTCTGCATCGAGAAGGCTAAACCCTCCCTGGTCGCTCTGGCCGTTTCCTGCGCTTTTTCTTATAGCTCACCCAAAATGGAAGAGAACCAATTCTTAAATTTTGAGCAGGCAGACGTAAGGGGACCTTTTATTGTCTGTTTTATTGTATAATAATCAGAAATGGTCCAATTCTTTAACACCCTGAGCGGCGAAATAGAGCCTTTTGCGCCCCTCGTCCCTGGCGAAGTCAAGCTCTACACCTGCGGCCCGACCGTCTATGATTTCTCCCATATCGGCAATCTCCGGGCCTATGTCTTCGAAGACCTCCTCAAGCGGTTCCTCCAATTCCGCGGGTTCCGGGTCGTGCACGTGATGAACATCACCGACGTGGACGACAAGACCATCCGCGGGGCGAACGCCCAAGGCGTCAGCCTGAACGAGTATACGAAACCATACATCGAGGCATTCTTCAAGGACCTCCACGTCCTGAATATCTCGCCGGCCGACCACTATCCCCGGGCGACCGAGCACATCGCTGAAATGGTCCGCATCATCAAGGCTCTCCTCGAAAAAGGCATCGCCTATCGAACGGACAGCTCGATCTACTTCAGCATCGCCAAGTTCCCGGGCTATGGAAAGCTGTCCAAGATCAAGCTTGACGAGCTCCGTTCGACGAAGCGGGTCGAATCGGATGAATACGAAAAGGAGAGCGCTCAGGATTTCGCTCTCTGGAAGGCCCCCAAAGAAGGCGAACCCTATTGGGATACGGAGATCGGGCCGGGACGACCGGGTTGGCATATCGAATGCTCAGCCATGAGCTCCAAATTTCTGGGGCAGACGTTTGATATCCACTGCGGCGGAGTGGACAACATCTTCCCCCACCACGAGAACGAGATCGCCCAATCCGAGACCTATTTCGGGAAGCCGGTCGTGAATTACTGGCTTCACTGCCATCACCTGATCGTGAACGGCGAAAAAATGTCAAAATCCAAGGGCAATTATTTCACCCTGCGGGACCTGGTCCAAAAGAGGCAGGTTAGGCCCATGGCCCTTCGTTTTCTCCTTCTGTCCACGCACTACCGCAAAGTGCTGAACTTTACCTTCGAAGCCCTGGAGCAGGCCGAGGCGGCATGGCAGAGGATCAAAGATTTCCTCTATGAACTTGAACATCGCGCCTTTCCATCCGGCAAAAATTCAGATTCCCAAAAACTCGTCGAAGAAACGAATGATCGATTCGTCGAAGGGCTGAGCGACGACCTCAACATATCGGTTGCGTTGACCGCCCTCTTCGAGCTCATCAAAAAGACCAATGTCCTGATCAAAGACGGAAAGATCTGTGCGGATGACGCAAGGGACACGGTTTCCTTCGTCTATTCTTTGGACCGGGTGTTCGCGCTCCTGCCTTCGAAGAAAGACATGGATCTCGCGGACGAACTGCGGCCCAAGATCCAGGAGCGGGAACAAGCCCGCAAAGACAGGAATTTCAAGCGGGCCGACGAGATCAGAAAAGAGCTCCTTGAGGCCGGGATCGTTCTCGAAGACACAAAAGACGGCGTGCGATGGAAGATCCTCGAAAAACGCGGGTGAAGCTGGGGAGGCTGGGTGAAGATGCCGTCGTCCGGTTCCTCGAAAAAAAGCGGTATCGCGTTGTGGCCCGGGGCTTTCGCCTGTTCAGGGGCGAGATCGACATCATCGCCTACGACCGAAAGACACTCGTCTTCGCCGAGGTCAAAACCCGGACAGGCTGCGGCTTCGGCTTTCCCGAGGAATCCGTGACGACCGCCAAACAGGATCAGATCCGGAAGATCGCCCAGGGATATCTCGTTAAGAGCCGCCTCGGCGAGATCCCCTGCCGGTTTGATGTCATTTCCGTTTTGATTGAGGCTAGAGGACGGCCGATCATCAGACAAATTAAGAATGCTTTTTAGCTTTTGGGGAAATAATCCCCCTTCTCCCCCTTTAGCCTAAGGGGAACAGAAGGCCATAGATATCCCCCATTTTAATCGAGGGAGTTGGGGGGATGAGATGCTTGTTATACGAATGAACCTGTTTTAAGGAGGACTTATGAAACTCTTGAAAAAGAACCGTGCCGCCCTGGTCCTGCTTCTTGCCATCTCCGTTTGCCCAACGGCCTTCGGCCAATCCGTGCCTAAGCCCGAGGAGGTCCTCGGGTTCAAGATCGGCGAGGACTATCACCTGGCCACGTTCACCCAGGCCATCGACTATTTCAAGAGACTCGCCCAAGGCTCGGACCGCATCAGGCTCTTCGACGCGGGGAAAACCTCGATGGGACAGACGATGACCTACGCGGTCATCAGCGCTCCGCAAAACCTGGCTGCGCTCGACAAATACAAGCAGACAGCGCGCACGCTCTCGCTGGCCAAGACATCGTCCGCCGAAGCCAAAAAGCTGGCCCAGGAAGGCCGCGCCATCGTCTACATCGACGGCGGACTGCATGCTTCCGAGTGTGCCCCGGCCCAGCACAACATCCTGCTGGCGTATGACTTGGTAACGGCCCAGGACGCTAAGACCCTCCGCATCCTCAACGACGTTATCCTCGTCCTTGTCTTCGCCAATCCTGACGGAATGAATCTCCTGGCCGAGTGGTATCATCCCAATATCGGCACACCCTTTGAAGTCTCGCCCATGCCCTACCTCTACCATAAATACGCCGGCCACGATAACAACCGCGATTCCTATATTGCCAATCTCATCGAGACGCAGAACATCACCCGGCTCGTGAACCAGGAATATTATCCGGTCATCCTCTACAACCACCACCAGACTGCGCCGTTTCCCGCCCGTATCTGGACACCGCCCAACTCCGAGCCCACCAACCCCAACGTCCATCCGCTCGTCGTCCGCTGGCAAAACATCATCGGCTCGGCCATGGGCGCTGCGTTCGACGAAGAGGGAAAAGAGGGCGCCATCTCACGAATCGTCTTTGACACATGGTATCCCGGCTACGTCACCCAGGTCGTCGATTCTCACAATATCATCTCGATCCTGACCGAAACGGCGCTCTACCGCTACGCCACACCCCATTTTTACACTCTCCGCGAGTTTCCTCAGGCGTACCAGGATCTGACGATGTCGGCGTTCTATCCAAGTCCCTGGAAGGGCGGCTGGTGGCGGCTTAAAGACGCCGTGGATTATTGTCTGACCGCTTCCAAAGCCGTGCTCGACATCGCCTCCAAATATCGAGAAGAGCTGCTTTTCAATAAGTACAGAATGGGGGCCGACATTATCGCCAAATTCAAGAAAGAACCGCCCTATGCCTGGATCTTTCCCGCCCAGCAAAGCGACCCTGGAAACCTCTCCCTTCTTCTCAACCGGATGATCCTGCTCGGCGTCGATGTCTATAAAGCCGAGGAAGCGTTCGCCTGTGACGGCATCACCTATCCACCGGGGACCTTTATTGTTCCTATGTCCCAGCCGTTCGCCCTCTTCGTTAAAAACGTCTTCGAAGAGCAGCGCTATCCGGACATGCGGAAATATCCCGATCTTTGGCAGGGGCTTGTCTCATCCCAAAAATTCGAGGGAGCGCCTTTCGAGGCCTACGACATGATGGGTTGGACTCTTCCCTATCAATTCGGATTGAAGGCGCTTCCGGCCAATACGCCGGTCAATGTCAAAATGACCCCGCAGAAAGAGGTCAAGGCTGGCACGGGAGAAATCGCGGGCCGGGCGTCATCGGCTTATCTCTTGAGTCCCGCGGAAAACGCGAGCACGACAGCGCTGAATCGGATCTTCAAAGCGGGCGGCAAGGCGTCCTGGGCGAAAAAACCATTCACCGCCCAGAATAAAACCTGGCCCGAAGGCACGATTATCGTCCACGCCTCAAGCATCGCCCCGGCGGTTATGGACAAGCTGGCAAAAGATCTGAACATCAGGATCACTGGCATCGCCGATAATCTCAAGGTCGAAACTTATGAGCTGAAAAAACCGCGCCTCGCCATCTACCAGGCCTGGCTCTCGAGCGCTGAAGAAGGATGGACTCGGTTCGTGCTCGACCAACACGAATTCGAATACGTGATCCTGCATGACGCCGACATCCGGGCCGGAAGCCTTGGCGAAAAGTACGATGTCCTCATCATGCCCGATTACGGAAGCCCGGAGAGCGTTGTCAACGGCTACATGAAGGGCACGATGCCGGCTAATTTCATCGGCGGGATCACTCCGAACGGCCTTCGGAACCTGAAACAGTTCGCCGAGGGGGGCGGCGCAATCATTTTCATAAACTCGATTTCGGAGATGGCCATGAGCGACTTTGGCGCGCCGGCCAGGAATGTTCTCAAGAACGTCAAATCCCAGGATTTCCTCTGCTCGGGCTCGATCCTGCGGCTCGAATTCGATACAATCCACCCCTTGGCCTACGGCATGGCCAAGGAAAGCCCGGCCGTTTTCTCCGACAGTTGCGCCTTCGATATCGTTCCGTCCTACGGCTCGAAGAAAGAGGCCAAGAGCGTGGCGAAATACGCGGGAGAGAATTTGTTGATGAGCGGCTGGATCCACGGCGAGAAGCTCATTCAACAGAAATCGGCGATCTTGGACGTGCCTTTTGAAAAAGGCAAACTCATCCTCCTTGGGATCCCCATCCAGTTCCGCGGCCAGCCCCGCGGCACGTTCAAATTGCTGTTCAATGCGATATTCTACGGCGCGGCGAAATAAAGAGAAAATTTTTTTTGATCATGGTCGAAAAAGCCGGCCGCGTGTCAAATCCAGTAACACATGTCTGTCATAAGACGATTTTCACTTGCGAACGGTCCTTGGATCGCTTGAGCAAGTGCTTAATCGTTTTTTTTAAAACCGGATGGACGACATCGGGTGCGATCTCGGCCAGCGGGACGAGGACGAAATTTCTTTCTGCCAGGCGCGAATGAGGGACCGTCAGATTTTTTGTCTGAATGATGGTGTCTTCCGCGAGCAAAATATCGATATCGATGATCCGCGGGCAGTTCGGCCCAGCCGGCCGGCGCTTCATCTTCCTCTCGATCCACTTAACCGCCTCGAGAAGCTCCCCGGGAGAGAGGGCCGTTTCTATTTCGACGGCCTGATTGAAAAACCAAGGCTGGTCGGCAAAATCCACGGGCTCGGTCCGGTAAAACGCTGATCTCGCCAGGATAATAAGGTCCATCCTCTTCAGCCAAATATGAGCTGTTTTTAAATTTCTTTCCGGATTCCCCAGATTACTGCCGAGCCCAAGATGATATTTCATGAAAGTTCTCACAGCGCCAGGAGACCAAACCTTTTCAAAACGCGCAATACGGCCAAGGTCAGCCACAAATGGTCTTCGAAAGCCGCGTTGTTGGCCCGGGATTCCCAAAATCCCTGATTGTTCTGCTGTCCCAGGAGCCAATCCAAACCCCGCCCAATCTTCGGCTCATCCGCGCCAAATCCCGCCTTGGCGAGCGCGTCCAGGCTGCTGAGGATGTTCGTCGACCAGAAGGGATAGCTCAATTCCTCCCAGCGGGCGGCCGATCTCCGGTCCTCATATCGATCATCTTTAAAGAACCGGCCGAGGACGAGCTCGGCTGCCTTACGGCATTGCCGGCTTCCCCTCCATGGGGGGGATTCGGTCAGAGCCCGGAGCACAAGTCCCGTGATGAAATGGGAAAACGGCTTCGACTTATCAGGCTGGAAAGGCCGCCCGGAATTTTTCGCTCGATCCAGGTACCGCTTTTCGATCTCTTTCTTGCTGATGGTTCGGCAAGGGATCGCCCACCCGCCGTCTTTCTGCCTGTGAAGCATGAGCCAGTGGAATCCTGTCTGAACCCGCTCGTCCTTGCCCAGTCCGAGCCGGCACAAGATCTCGAGCGTCAGGGCGTGAAATCCCGGCGTGTATTCAGACCATGATGTCGCCCGGAAATCCCCCTCTTTGGTCTGCGATGAAAACAGATACCAGGCAGACTTTTTGACCTGGATGTCATCCCTTGTGCAGCCATAATCATAGAGCCGGGAAACGTTTTTCAGCGTCTCAGCCAGAAGATCCGTTCTTTCGTCTTGAGAGGATCCGGCGGAAACGTCTTTTATCCAACTCCCATCCGGCCTCTGGCTCTCCAGGATCCTGACCCGGGCGCCGAACTTGCCCAAATTCTTTTGGTCTCTGTCCGCCGGCACGCCCAGGATATCTTTTTTAAGCCAGTAAAGAACCGGCAGGCTTCCTCTGGCGAGAAGGAATTCGACGGCCTTGAAGGGATGACGGGTCGGGACAGACATAGATGGCGTCACCCCTATTTTAAGACAAGATGGGAGGACAGTCAATTTTCCAGCAAATGGCTTGATTTTTTTTGTAGCTTGACTTTGCCCTGTCACCTACTCAAAAATAATAGACTCTAGATTCTTCGTCCGACTTATAAACATATATCGGGAGGATTCTCATGCTCATGCTTTCCGATGACCAACAGCGCCGGATCCGCGAACTATCAAGCTTGATCGGGAACACTCCTCTTCTGGCCTTCGAATTCACATATCGAGGAGAGAAGCGCGTCATTTATGCCAAAGCGGAAAATCTGAATATGACGGGCAGCATCAAGGACAGGATGGCCTTTCACATCCTCAAAAGAGGTTACGAACGAGGGATGCTCACTCCGGGCGGCCTCATCATCGAGGCGACGAGTGGGAACACGGGGATCGCCTTTTCGGCCATCGGCCGGGCGTTGGGGCACCCCGTCTCTATTTTCATGCCCAATTGGATGAGCGCGGAGCGGATCAACCTCATCCGGAGCCTGGGGGCGACGATTAACCTCGTCAGCCATGAAGAGGGCGGTTTCTTGGGATGCATCCGCCTCTCGGAAGAACTGGCGGCCCGGACGCCGGGAGCTTTTCTCCCCCGCCAATTCTCCAACGAGGACAACGTCGAAGCCCATTCTTTAACTACTGGACCCGAAATCTGGTGGCAGCTCAACTTCCGGGCTAAGAGACCGGACGCCTTCGTGGCGGGCGTCGGTACGGGCGGGACCATTATGGGAGCCGGACGCTTCCTCAAAGAAAAGAACCCGAAGATCAAACTTCATCCCCTGGAACCATCAAACTCCCCGACGATGTCGACCGGCTACAAGGTCGGCAAGCACCGTATCCAGGGGATCTCGGATGAGTTCATCCCGCCGATCGTGAAATTGGACGGCCTGGACGAGATCATCGCTGTGGATGACGGAGACGCGATCCTCATGGCCCAGAAACTGGCGGCAGAGTTAGGCATCGGCGTGGGCATTTCTTCGGGGGCGAATTTCCTCGGCGCCCTGATCGCCCAGAACAAACTGGGCAAGGAGGCCGCGGTTGTGACGGTCTTTGCCGACGACAACAAAAAATACCTCAGCACAGACCTCCTCCGGCCAGAGCCCGTGAAGCCCGATTTTCTTGCGCCGGACATCAACCTTCTCGGTTTTCAAGGTTACAAGCGGGTCTGTGAAACCTGCTGCAAACCAGAGGAATGTCTGATCGAGCCGGGCCCGAGAGAAATCGCAAAACTGCCGGATTGTCCAAGGCGTCCCGGCCAGGCGTGATCGGCCATGAACAAGATCTGGAGCTGGCGGCTTTCGATGTCGCTCGTCCTGATCGCCGCCTCAGCCCTCACGTACGGCCTGCACTATCTCATTTTTCGCGACCTGCGGCATATCTTTTTGTATCTTATCGGCGATATCGCCTTTATGTTCATCAATGTCCTGGTTGTCACTCTGGTTATCGAACAGATTTTTGCCCGCCGCGAAAAGCGGGCCCTGATGAAGAAACTTAACATGGTCATCGGCACCTTTTTCAGCGATATCGGCCTGGAGCTGACCAAAAAATTCGCGGTCTTCGTGGAAAACGCTGACCAGATCGGCCGACAGCTCGAATTCAACGCCCATTGGCAAAAAAAGGACTTCGACCAGGCCATGGAGGTCGCGAAAAACTTTTCTTATAAAGCCCGTGTCTCTCCGGGAACCCTCAGGGAGCTGCGTCAAATTCTCTTCCAACATCGGTCCTTTCTCATCCGGCTCCTCGAAAATCCCAATCTCCTCGAGCACGACCGCTTCACGGACCTCCTCTGGGCGGTGTTCCATATCATGGAAGAGCTGGGGATGCGGGAGGAAAGCCTTGAACATCTTCCCGAAGCCGATTACCTGCACCTCGCCGGCGACGTCAAGCGGGCTTATTCGCATATCGCGATCGAATGGCTGGCCTATGCGATGCACCTCAAGGAGGACTATCCGTTTCTCTTCTCGCTCGCAGCGCGGACCAATCCCTTCAGTCAATCTCCGTCAGCCGTTGTCAAAGAATAGGCTGAAAACATCAAGGCTATCCTGTCCGCTCGTCATTCAAATAGAGGGGAGACGACCATCCTTTTTTTCCACGCCCGTCAGCTCCTGGAGGACGAGGACGACGCCCTCCTGGAGGCCAAGATAATTGGCCGCGCATAAGAACAGTTTGTCATCCCAAGAGACCTCTTCGCTGAGGTGCCGCCGTTCGGACTTGGCCCGGCCGATGAGGTCTTGGATTCCGGGCTTCCGGATCACTTCCCAGTAGAACTTACCCTCCGGAACTTTCAGGCCGATCATTTTCTTGAAGCCCTCGTTGGCCAGGATTATCCGGCCTTCTTTATCGAATATCGTGATCGCTTCTGGCACGGAAGCGATCATATTGAGCAATTCTTCTTTTTGTCTGGAGGTCTCGTCGAAAAGCCGCGTGATCTGGCCGGCCATCCTGTCAAATGCCTCCCCGAGTTCCCTGAATTCATCATTCCGGCTGAACGAGACGCGGACACCGAAATTTCCGGCCGCAGCCTGCCTCGAGGCCTTTGTGAGCTTATGGATCGGCCGCGTGAACTGGAGTGAAAAAAACAGGGCTAAGACGAGCGAGGCCGCGGCCATGATGACCACGGTGCGTCCGATCGTCATCCGCAGGCTGTGTTGAAGGATGTTGATATCTCTCATCAACAGGCTCAGCCGCAAGACGCCTAGGCGACGGCCGTCTTGGTCTAAGGGCAGTCCTACGTAGAGCATCTTTTCTTCGACCGTGTAGCTGAATCTGCGGGATCGGCCGATCTTCCCCTCGAGGGCTTGCCCGACTTCCGGACGGTATTTATGGTTCTCCATCTGCGCCGGATTTTTTTCTGAGTCGGCGACAACGCCTCCCTCGGTATCGATGACCGTGAGACGCGCGTGGATTTCGGTGCCGATCCTTTTGAGAAAAGCGTCCAGCTCCTGCGGCCCTTCTTTCTCGAGAAGGGTGAGGATTCGAGCGTTCAACGCCCGGCCCACGTTCTCCAGTTCCAGGGCGAGGGTCTCTTCGTAGTGCGTCCTGATCGTTGAAAACGAGAACACCGATATCACGGCACTCATGACCAGAATGATGACGACGTAGCTTCCGAAGACCTTGAAAAAAATCGGTTTCTTCATCAGGGAAATCTCGGGGTCGGATTTCTCACCGCCCAGCTTCTAACGCTTTATATACCAAATAACCTCAGATGTAAACATAGCCCCACGAAGAACGGTTTGGCATGGGAACGGTTATTCGCTATAATACAGCTTCAAAATTCTCGGAAGGAGGACGGAATGAGGAAAGGACTCTGCCGCCGGCCGTTCATCGGCATTCTATTCTTTTTCATTCTATCCTATACGGCACTTGCTCAGGCGAATCTCAGCCTAATAGATGTTCTCGAAAAAAACCTTCAAGCCTCGGGCGGAAAGGAAAAACTTTCTGAGATCCAGAATCTCTCTTTTAAATCCGGAGGGACGCGCTATTTTGCCTCGTCAAGCGGGGAGCTCAAAATAGTGACCGAGGGCAAGGAATCCGTGATCAAGGAGGTCATTCTCGTCAGGGGAGATAAGGTTCAAAGGAACTCGTTCAACATTGTCAGCGAATTGACGGGCACCCGGAAAGCTGTTCCTCAGACCCTGGCAAAGCTCTTTGCCGGGATTTTCACCCTTCAAAAATTTGAGAAGGACCTTAAATTCGAGGGCTTCAAAACCTACGGTTCGAAAAAACTCTATCATCTGACGACAACGGCCGATTCATTCAAGGTCGATTTATTCCTGGCTGAGGACGACTTTTTCCTCAAACGGATGGTTTTCCAGGGCATGGGTCAGGAAGGCGACAAGGTTGAGGTCAATTACGATTTCGGGCCGTTCGAGGAAACAGAGGGCGCCAAGATCCCCCTCTCCTGGTTCAGCTCTCAAGTGGGGACGCGGGGGACCTTGACCGAGATCACTGAGATCAAGATTAATCAGGCCCTCGAAAAGGATCTCTTCTCGAAACTCGATGTCAATATCGGAACTGTGGAAGCGGCGGCCGGACATTTGAAGGGGAATATTCTTGATTTCAACTCCTCTCCCAACGGCCTGACCATCACCACGAACTGGACGAAGATCGACATCGACAAAGCGGGACTTAAGACCGGCGACGAGCTGACGTTTATGAACGAACGGGCGAACGCAGGCGTTATTGCCGGACTGGTTTTTTATGCTGCGGCCAACGAGATCCCGCCGCCAAATGAATTGGCGAAGGGAGCCCGCATCCTGTCGCCCGCTCCGCGGGGCGGCGAAACATACGCCATCCAGTTTTTTGGCCCAACCATGTCGCCGCCCCCGTCTTCGCTGCAAATATTAGCCCCCATCGAAATCGTCAAGAAATAACCAAGGAGGACAAATGTCACGCCTAAAACGCAGAAACTTCATCACGGCCTTGACATCGGGCCTTTTCGGCCTAGGTGTTTCGAAACATATGAGCGCGGGTCCGGCCCTTTCCTTCCCCGGACAGAAGGAATCGGCATCGCCCAAAATCAATAAGTATAAGGATCTCGGCAAGACCGGCCTCAAGGTTCCGGACGTCAGCTTCGGCGCGATCTCGCTCTTCGAGCCAAATGTGCTCCGCTACGCCTATGAGTGCGGCGTCACCTATTTCGACACGGCCGAAAGCTATTTGCGCATGAAGGGCGAAGCCTATGTCGGCCAGGGGCTCAAAGAGGTCCGCGACAAGGTCATCATTACCACGAAGCACGTCCAGAACTTCCGCCAGAAGATCGAGAAGGCGGCCTTCATCCAGCGGCTCGAAGCCAGCCTCAAACGCCTCCAGACCGATCATGTCGACATCGCGATGATCCACAGCCTCGAAGACCTCTCTCTGGCTCTCAACAACCAGGAATTGATGTCTGCTTATGAGCAGTTGAAGAAAGAGGGCAAAGTCCGGTTCACAGGATTCTCCACTCACAACGCCAAAGTCACGCTAAAACAAGCCCTGGACACCGATTTTGCCCAGGTCATCCTCTTTCAATATAACCACATGGAAGGCAAAGAAATTGAGCCCCATATCAAAGCGGCCCGGCAAAAAGGCATCGGCACTGTGGCCATGAAGGTCTTCGCCGGGGGCATGCAGGGGAATCTCAAGTCCATGGTGAACCAGCAGACGAGCTATCCGCAAGCGGCCATCCGCTGGGTCATGAGCAATCCGGATGTCGATACGTGCATCCCGACGATGAGCAGCTATTCCCACGTCGAGGAATACGTGGCCACGTCTGGACAACCTCTGGATAGGACCTCTCTCCAAATGCTCGCCAACTACGAGCGGCAGGTCCACAACGTCTATTGCCGGGTGAGCTGCCGAGAGTGCCTGTCCGCCTGCCCGAACAACGTGGCCGTCAATGACGTTCTCCGGTACGCCATGTATTTCGAGCATTATGGAAGAGAGAAAGAGGCGATCGGATATTATGCCGATTTAGAGCCTGAGAGGAAGCCGCTCGGCTGCGAGAATTGCGCCGCCCCGTGTGAAAGCGCTTGCCCGTATGGATTGCGGGTCAAGGCTAAGTTACAGCATTCGCATGAGATATTGACGGCTTAATGGATAACCTGTTATGGCGGGCCGCTGAAGGCGGCGTGGTTATTGTCAAAATAATATTTTGGGATCGCCGCGCCCCTCGCAGTGACATAAAGAGGGAGGTTCATATGGCAAAAGCTTCTTTTTTCATTTCTCTGATGTTTATGGGAGCCTTGGTCTTAAGCGTGCAACTCTCCGCTTTTGAAGAAGACGTCTTCAAGACCTCTCAGGGCGACCTGAAGATTACCTGCATCGGACACGGTTCGGTGATGTTCGCGTTTGCGGGGAAAATCATTCATGTCGACCCGGTGAGCCTCGCGGCGGATTATAGCCAGTTTCCCAAAGCGGATCTTATCCTGGTCACGCATGAACACGGCGATCACCTGGATCTGGCGGCGATCGAATCCCTCCGCAAGCCGACGACCGAAATCGTCGGGACGGAAAAATGCGCCGGAAAAGTCCCGAAAGCCGTCGTCATGAAGAACGCCGAGACGCGGACCTTTCAAGGACTCAAGGTTGAGACCGTTCCGGCTTATAACATCGTCAACATGCGGAGTCCTGGAGTCGCTTATCATCCCAAGGGCGACGGCAATGGATATGTCATCACCTTCGGAGATAGACGCGTATACGTGGCCGGCGACACGGAAAACACGCCGGAAATGAAACAGCTCAAGAATATCGACGTGGCGTTCCTGCCGATGAACCTCCCCTATACGATGTCGCCGGAGATGGTCGCGGATGCGGCGAGGGCGTTCCGACCGAAGGTCCTCTATCCCTATCATTACGGAAATACCGAGCCATCCCAACTTGTCGAACTGCTGAAGGACCGGAAAGACATCGAAATCCGCATCCGGAACATGAAATAAGAAGATCTCCGGACGGCGTCATCTTCGAGTTTGCGTATCATTTAAAGAACCCTTTCTCAAGCTCCTATTGCTTTCCCTAGAAAGGGTGGCCATTCCCTTTTCCTCTGGGCGAAAAGGGCGAATAAATTTTTTCTTCGGTTGTTCGAATCCAGACGGAGCAAGGTCATTCCGTCTGCCGGGACGGGCCTTGAGGATAAAACACTCCAGAAAGAACTTTTGGGGGGTATATGGAATGGGGAACGAACGTGAGTTTCAGGCTGATTCCAAGAATTTGGTGATAATGCCCTGGTCGGACGGTGAAAATTGGCTCCTCGGGCAGGACTCGAACCTGCAACCTATTGGTTACAAGCACCCCAAAATTTCTTCTGGGCTTGGACTATCTCATCACCCGTCCCAAAATCCGGGCGAGGGTGTCGGGCGCTTCCTCCGAGCATTAGCCGCGGAGTACGAGCTTGCGCTCTAGTCTCTGCACCTTCCTTATTCATTGAAGAATAAGGCTTGGCTCAGGGTTCCCATTCTTCGCAACCTGCGAAGGGCAGGCTTCCCTGAATTCACCCGATTTTTCATCCACAATCTCTCGTGGAAGCTGCAAATAAGATTTTACAGCCAACCGCTCTGCCAATTGAGCTACCGAGGAGCAACCTTAGATAAAATAGCATAGAAGGTTTAAAATTTCAATTTAAAATCATGCTGCATCCTTGTCTGGCCAAAGCCTACGTTATTTTTTGACAAAAAGCGGCGCCTATGTTAATTGTTCTTCTTCCGATGAAAAAGGATTCGCCTTGACCACACCGCTTGAACGTTGGGTCGAAGAGCAAGCCCGGCTCTTCCAGCCGAAAGAAATCTATTGGTGCGACGGGTCGGAGGGCGAGGCCCACCGTCTCATCGATAAGGGAATCGGCGAAGAGAAGATCGGCGCGAACGCCATCTTCCGCGAGCTCAACCACAGGACCTGGCCGAAATCCTACCTCCACCGAAGCCACCCTACCGACGTCGCGCGCACCGAGCACCTGACCTTCGTCTGCCATCCCGAAAAGGAACAGTCCGGCCCGAACAACAACTGGATGGACCCCAAAGAGGCCAAAGCGCGCATGGCCGGATTGTCCCAAGGCGCCATGCGGGGCCGGACGATGTATGTCCTCCCCTATATGATGGGCCACCCCGATTCGCCTTATGCCAGGCCCTGCATCCAGATCACAGATTTATCCTATGTCGCGGTCAGCATGCGCATCATGACCCGGATGGGCCGCCATACCATCAAAAAGATCGGCAATTCCGAGAACTTCGTCAAGGGCATCCATTCCGTCGGCGATTTCAGTCCGGACCGGCGGTTCATCATCCATTTCCCGGAGGACAGTCTCGTCTGGAGCATCGGCTCGGGCTACGGCGGCAACGCTCTGCTCGGGAAAAAATGTTTTTCGCTCCGCATCGCGTCCTACCTCGGCCTGCGGCAGATGTGGCTCGCCGAACACATGGTCATCATCGGCATCGAGGACATAAAAGGCAACGTGACGTATGTCACGGCGGCTATGCCGTCAGCCTGCGGCAAGACGAACCTGGCCATGATGGAGTCCGCCTTTCCCGAATACAAAGTCTATACGATCGGAGACGACATTGCCTGGATGAACATTGGCCCGGACGGGAGGCTGTGGGCGATCAACCCGGAAGCGGGATTCTTCGGCGTCGCACCCGGCACCTCGATGAAGACCAATCCCAACATGATCCGGACGCTGAAGGCTTCGAATTTCTATCCGACGCTCTTTACCAACGTCGGCCTCGATCTCGACGCCAACGAACCCTGGTGGGAAGGTCTGGAAGGGCCGCCGAAAAAGATGGAGGATTGGCAGGGAAAACCCTGGGATCCGACCAGTGGAACGAAGGCCGCCCATCCGAATTCGCGGTTCACGGTCTCGCTCTACAACTGCCCCACGCTCTCAAAACAATTCGACAATCCGCAAGGCGTGCCGATTTCGGCAATCCTGTTGGGGGGCCGCCGGTCCTTCGGAATTCCGCTCGTGACCGAAGCCTTCGATTGGGACCACGGCGTTTTCATGGGCGCGAGAATGGGCTCGGAGACAACGGCCGCGGCAGCCGGCCAGGTCGGTATCCTGCGCCGCGATCCCTTCGCCATGCTCCCCTTCTGCGGCTACAACATGGGCGATTATTTTCGCCACTGGATCAACATGGGTGGCTTCATCACCAACCCGCCGAAGATCTTTTCGGTCAACTGGTTTCGGGTGGATGAGAACGGTAAGTTCATCTGGCCTGGTTTCGGCGACAACATCCGCGTCCTCAAATGGATCATCGACCGGGTGAACGGCAAGGTCGGGGCAAAAGAAACGGCGATCGGGCTCGTGCCGGACATCGATGACTTCCCTAGGGATGGATTGAAGATCTCCCGCCGGGATATGGAAAAGCTGTTCGAGGTCAGGCCCGACGAATGGCGGGACGAGATCCTGGAAATCAAAAAATTTCTAGACCCATTCGGCCGGCATGTCCCCTACGAGATTTGGCAGAATTACGAAAAGCTGGCGGCACGGCTAAAATAATTCGCCGACACATTCCGAATTCCTGAATTAAGTCTTTAAGCGAGAGGGTGCTCTCCGGGGAATTCGCGAAGGATCCACAATTTTTTATTGTTCCTTAAAACTTTTTATAACTCGCCTGGCGGGCAAATTTTCGATAGTCGTCGCCTGACATTTCGACGACCTTACACATCTCGTAGATCCGTGATCTCAAGCGATAGCCGATTCGATCGACGAGGGAATCATCCCCTTTTTTGAAATCGTTTTTCTTAAACATGGTCTGCCGGGTATCTTCCTCGTCGCTGCTGTCTAAAAAATTCGAGGTGAAAATCGTCATTTTTTTCTGATTATAACGATGGTTAATGATATAAAAGACCATTTCTTCCACCCAAGCGGAGGAACGCTTTGAGCCGAGTTCATCCAAAACAAGCACGTTGCTTTCAAAGACGGGTTCGAGGACATCGGATTCCGAAATGACAGAATCAGGAGTGAAGGTGTTCTGGATATCCCGGATCAGGTCTCGGAAATCATAAAACAAGCAGAACACACCTTTTTTTTGGATGAGATCGCGGAGGATGGCTACGGCCAGGTGCGTTTTGCCCACGCCTGGCGGGCCTACGAACAGGAGCCCGACTTCTTGAACAGGGAAATTTTCGACAAATTTCTTTGAAATCATCAACGCGTTGCGAAGAGATTCATTGAGTTTCCTGTTTTGTTCTGAATCAGATTCACGTTCAAAAACTATGTCAAAATTATTGAACGAACAATTGCGGTAACGCTTGGGAATGTTGGCTTTCTCAAGAAGAAGCCGGTCCTGCTTATTCTGAAAGCATTTGCAGCGCTTGGCCAGGGCCCGTCCTTCAGCTTCCTCGAGGACCCAGCCGGTGTCCTGACAGGCAGGGCAAGGTTGTTCGGCCATCAGTTCAGATATCCTCTCAATTGCTGGAGCTTGCCGGACCGGGACAACCTGCGCATGGCTTTCTGCTCGATCTGCCGGATCCGTTCCCGCGTCAGATGGAGCCGGTCTCCGATCTCCTGAAGCGTCCTCGGCTGGTCATCATCCAGACCGAAACGCAATTTTAGCACAAGCGCCTCCTTTTCATCCAGTTCGCCGAGCAGGCCGCGGATCTGGTGCTGGATGGAGTCCTTGATGATCTGGTATTCTACGGAGGGCGAGATCTCGTCCTCGATCTTTTCCTCCATCTCCATATCATCCTCGTTGATTCGGTCGCTCAGCGAGACTTCCTTCTTTTCGAGCATCTCGAGGTCTTCCACGTCGTCCGCCGAGATCCCCATGCTCGCCGCGATATCTTCGCGCATGGGCTCGCGTCCAAGCTCAGACTTGAGCTGGGCGACCTTCCGTTTCATCTGCAGGATCTGGTCCGAGAGCTTCTGCGGGATATGGTAGATGCGCGAATACTGGGTCAGGGCGTGGATGATGGACTGGCGGATCCACCACACGGCATACGAGATGAATTTGACGTTGCGGTGCGGATCATATCGCTTGGCCGCTTCGATCAGGCCGAGGTTGCCCTCGTTGATGAGGTCGAGGAGGCTCATGCTCATGCCCTGATATTTTTTCACATAGGACACGACGAACCGGAGGTTGCCTTCGATCAGCTTATCGAGCGCATCCCGGTCGCCCTGATGGATGTGTTTGCCGAGCTCTTTCTCCTCCTTTTCCGAATAGACCGGAAATTTCGAAATCTGCTCCAGATAAAGACGCAGGTTCCTGGATTCGAGCGCGTCGCGATATTCCATTTCTTTATTTATCGGGCACTCATAGCTCTGTGGACCCGGGTGAGTTATGCGGAGGTATGTGTACCCTATTCCTCAGTCTGTTTTTTCGATCTTCACGATCTTGGTCTGGGAGATCGGCACGAGGCTCCGCTTCTTCTCGAACTCGTCCTCCCGCCCCGAGAAGAATTCCTTTTTGACGAATTCCAGAAGCTCGTTGACGCCGGCCTCGATTTGTTCGATCTTTTTCCGCATGTTGATGATGACCTCGACGCCGGCCAGGTTCACGCCCAGGTCACGGATGAGGTTGAGGATGAGCTCGAGCTGTTTGAGATCGTCGTCGGTGTAAAGCCGCGTGTTCCCTTCGCTCCGGGACGGTTTGAGCAGCCCTTCGCGTTCGTAAAGCCGAAGCGTCTGGGGATGGATGTTGTAGCGCTGGGAAACGCTGCTGATATGGTAAAAGGTCCGGCCTTCCTTGGCCTCTGATTTCCGCCTCATTTTAGTTCATTCCCATGTCGGCCCGAGGGTTCTCGCCTCCGATTTTTTCCAGCTCCTTCATCAGCTCGCGAACCCGCTGGTCACCAAAAGGCGGCGGCACGATCGTTACCTCGACGAATTCGTCGCCGCGGAAGCGGCCGCCCGGGAGCGGCGCCCCTTTTTCCCGCAGCCTGAATTTCTGGCCCGATTTCGTTCCCGGAGGGATCTTGATCGTGGTCTTGCCATCGAGCGTCGGGACCTCGATCTTGGCCCCGAGCGTCGCTTCGGGGACGGTGATGGGGACCTTGATATAAACGTTCGAACCCTCTCTTTTGAAAAGCGGATGCGGCGTCATTTCGATCATGATATAGAGGTCGCCCTCCGGACCGTTGTTGGGACCAGCGTTGCCTTTCCCAGGAATTCGCACTTTGGAGCCGCTGTCCACACCGGCCGGGATCCGGACATTAATGAGATTGGTCCTTTGAACGAGGCCTTGGCCCCGGCAATCCGAACAGTCCACGCCGCGCGCCGCTCCGCTGCCGCCGCACGCTGGACAGGCGGAGGAAAATTTCATGAATCCCCGCTGCATGTATGCCCGGCCGTTGCCGCCGCATGCAGGACAGGCATTTTGCCGGCTGTTTTGGATCGATCCGTAGCCTTGACAGCTGGCACAGCTCACCATCCGGGTTAGCTTGATCTTTGTCTGAAGCCCGCGGATCGCGTCTTCGAACCCAACCTTCATCGTATAAATCAGGTCTTCGCCTCGTTCGGACTGGACGGGAGTCTGGGCTCCCCGGCCGGCCGCCGCGCCGCCGAAAATATTCTCGAAAAAATCGCGGAACGACGACGTTCCGAAATCGGAGAAATTGAAGCCTTCGAATCCGGATGTGGACGCTCCCTCCTGATCCCCTCCCGGCGGGACGTTTCCGACAAACCCGAACTGATCATACTGGCCTTTCTTCTTCGGATCGCTGAGGACAGAATAGGCTTCCTGGATCTCCTTGAACTTGGCTTCGGACGATTTGTCGCCGGGGTTGAGGTCGGGATGATATTTCCGGGCGAGTTTCCGGTAGGCTTTCTTGATCTCGGCAAGAGATGCTTTCCGATCGATCCCGAGAACCTGATAGTAATCTTTGTTCATGGCCCTCCCGGCCCATCTTATCATACACAAGAACGGGCCGTTCTTGGTGCCTTAACTTTTCTTGTCTTCGTCTACGACTTCGGCGTCGATCACCTCGCCCTCGTTGCTTCCAGATTCATTGCCGCCTCCCGGGCCCGCAGAACCCTCGGAAGACGGCCGTTGTCCGGAGCCGGAGCCGTGGGGCTGAGATTGCTGCTGGGAGGCCTGCTGATACATCATCTCGGTCATCTTGTGCGACGCTCGGGACAGGCTCTCCATGGCCTGTTTAATACGGTCGCTGTTCTCGCTCTCGATGGCCTTCTTAGTATTCTCCATTTCAGCCCGGACGCGCTCAGCTTCGCTTTCGGGGATCCGGTCTTTGTTCTCACGGAGGAGCTTTTCGAGACTATAGACGAGCTGGTCGGCCTGGTTCTTCGCCTCGATGACCTCGCGTCGTTTCTTGTCCTCGGCGGAATGGCTCTCGGCGTCTTTCATCATGCGGTTAATCTCTTTCTCATCTAAGCCGCTGTGGCCGGTGATCGTGATGGCCTGCTGCTTGCTCGTGCCCGTATCTTTGGCCGTAACATGGATAATGCCGTTGGCATCGATGTCGAACGTCACTTCAATCTTGGGCACGCCGCGGGGTGCGGGCGGAATGCAGTCGAGATGGAATCTGCCCAGCGTCCGATTGTCCGAAGCCATTTCCCGCTCGCCTTGGAGAACGTGGATCTCGACGCTCGGCTGATTGTCCGAGGCCGTCGAGAATATCTCGGTCTTCTTGGTCGGGATGGTCGTATTGCGCGCAATCATTTTGGTGAACACGGCGCCCAGGGTCTCGATGCCAAGGGTCAGCGGGGTCACGTCCAGGAGGAGAACGTCTTTTACGTCGCCGGAAAGGACAGCGCCCTGAATGGCCGCGCCCACGGCGACCACTTCGTCCGGGTTTACGCCTTTATGGGGTTCCTTCCCGAACAGGTCGCGGACGAGCTGTTGGATCCTCGGCATGCGGGTCTGGCCGCCGACGAGAATGATCTCGTCGATAGCGGACGACTTGAGGTTGGCATCGGCGATCGCCTGTTTGACCGGGGCGACGGACCTCTGAATAATGTCTTCCACGAGCTGCTCGAGCTTGGCCCGAGTCATCTTCATCAGAAGGTGTTTCGGGCCCGAAGCGTCGGCGGTGACGAAGGGCAGGTTGATCTCGGTCTCCATGGTCGTCGAAAGCTCGATCTTGGCCTTTTCCGCGGCCTCTTTCAACCTCTGCACGGCCATTTTGTCCTTGGTCAGGTCGATGCCTGATTCTCTTTTGAATTCCGACACAATCCAGTCCTGGATGCGTTGGTCGATATCGTCGCCGCCCAGGTGCGTGTCCCCGTTTGTCGATTTGACTTCGACGACACCCTCTCCCACCTCAAGGATAGAGATGTCGAACGTTCCGCCGCCGAAGTCGTAGACGGCGATCGTCTGGTCTTTTTTCTTGTCCATCCCGTAGGATAGGGCCGCCGCGGTCGGCTCATTGATGATGCGGACGACCTCTAGGCCGGCGATTGTGCCGGCGTCCTTGGTCGCTTTTCTTTGGCTGTCATTGAAATACGCCGGCACCGTGATGACGGCTTTTTCGATCTTCTCGCCCAGGTAATCTTCGGCGGCTTTTTTCAGCTTCTGAAGGATGATCGCCGAAATTTCAGGGGGAGAATACTTTTTTCCTAGGGCTTCGACCCTCACGTCGCCGTTCGAAGCCTCGGTGACTTTAAAAGGAACTTGCCTGATCTCTGCGGGGACTTCCATATAGCGGCGCCCCATGAATCTTTTGATCGAATATATCGTGTTTTCGGGATTGGTCACTCTCTGGCGTTTCGCCACCTGGCCGACAAGTCTCTCTCCTTTTGAGGTAAAAGCGACTACGGATGGCGTGGTCCGGCCGCCTTCTTCGTTGGCGATGACGGCGGGGTTATCGCCCTCCATTATAGCTACAACTGAATTAGTTGTGCCAAGGTCAATTCCAATGATTTTTGTCATTTTACAATCCTCCTCATTTAGTAGAATAATAATATATAATATGAGTATATACTTGTCAAGTTATATTATTAATATTTTTAATATATTTAAATTATTTATTATTATATAGTTATAAGAGCATAGCGCTTTTTCCAAGAACCAATCTCAGCGAGATCAACTCTTTATGGGCAGGCAAATTATTGTCATGTGACCATCCGGAAAAGACCAATAAATTCCCTGAGCTTCTTTTTCGCTGGGTAGGACTAACTCTATTTCCGTGAAATCCTTTTTTATAATAGTCAGCCAGAGCGTTTTCAGCGGAAGATAGGTAAACCAGGAGATGAATTTCCCAATATTCAAAATCGTCGGCCAAAATCTCTTGGTTTTTGGCCGCACCGAAATATAGATTCTATTCTCGAATGAAAGCCTGTAATGGACGGGCATATCTTTGAGCTCGAGGACTCCCAGATCGGTTGCGCTGTCTTTGGTTTTTTTCCTATCCTTTATGTCTTCCTTACCGGGCGTGATATTTGGTCTCTTGGGCTGCGACAACGCGCTTTTTTTGACCAGCTTGTAGGTTTTAGAAGGAATGGGTCTGCCCCAAAATTTCGAACTCTTAATCTCCCATTTTTTCAAGGTCATTCCTCTTGCTTTTAAAGAAATCGTTTGATCCTGAACGTTTATAACCATATAGGAAGCCGGGGTCCTAGCCAAAGCAAGCTCGTTTTCAAGAAGCTTGTTTTGTTCTGAAATCTTGGCGATCTCTTCGGCCTTCATGGCGATCGTTCCGACCGCCATCAAAAATATCAATATTCCGGCTTTTTTTCGCATGATCCCTTAGTAGATATAAATTCGCCCGCCCATCGGCACGATTTGGAAGACCTCTTTGAGATCCTTGTCTCCGACGCGGACGCAGCCGTGGGTGACGTTCCTCCCCAGCAGGATCGTGTATAGCGTCCCGTGAATGAAATATCCGTCGCCGAAACCGAGCGCATAATCCCCGAGGGAATCATTGTCGATGCGCTCGCTGTAATTGGCAGGCGGCCTGTCTCCTTCCTCGATGAAGGCCCAGTCCGGCTTGATCCATGTTGGATTCACGAGCTTGGATGTCACGTTGAATTCTCCCCGGGGCGTGTCGAAGATCCAGGTGCGTTTTCCGGCCGGCTCTTCAAGGATATCGCCGGACCCACAGGAAACGACGACCTCCTTCAATACCTTTTGGCCGTGCATGACATAAAGTCTGTTTCCGGCGGTGTCGATGACGATAAAAATGCCTTTCGGCAAAAACGTCTTGAGCCTGTTCGTCAAAAGCGAATTTTTCGCCTGCAGCTCTTTCAAACTTTCTCCGGCCGACAGCGGTCCACCCTCGGCGGCCGATTTTTTTGACAGGCCGAAAATTTCAATGGCAAATCCGGCGATCTCCAGACAGACAAAAACACAGGCGAGGATGATCAAGGTCCGCAGGACGGTCTTTTTCTTAGCCATTTTTTTCGAACTTCTTGATATCGGCCAAAATCGTCTTCTCGACGGACACCGCCCCGACGATCGTCACGGCCGTGCCGACCTCGGCTTGCCTGTAGATCTCATCCATGTCCCTGTCGTTCAAGCCTATACAGCCCTTGGTCAGATTGTCCTTGCCTCCGCCGTGGATCTCGATATAGCCCCCGATACCGGTCTCCGCCGGAACAAGCCCCTTGTTCTTGGCCAGGGCGAAAGCCTTCTGATCCTCTTCGTTCGGATAATTGATCAGGAGGGCTTTGTAAAAGGGACTGCTCGGGATCTTCCTGATGATATGGTATCTTCCTTCCGGCGTCGCTTCGTCTCCCGAATAGAGCTTGTCCGACAGGCCGTATTTCCCCAAGCCGATATCATAGCTGCCCACGGCGACGCCCTTTTTGTAGAGCGTCAATTTTCTCTCCAGCTTATTGACAAGGATAGCGATAGTCTCCTTGGCTTTAGACTCAACGATAGTTTCGTCGGCCCAGCGCCGCCATTTTTCGAGCTCTTTTCTGTCCATATAGCGGCTCAAGACATCCATCATGGCCTGTTCGGCCTGGCGGATAAAGGTCATGCTGTCGGAAAGATAATTCCCCATAGACTCAAATTGCTCTTTCTGCAGAAGCAGCCCGGCTTCGCTCAGCTTGATCTCGGCCTGGGCAAGGCTCTTCCTGACCGGACCGTTTTCGTTGAAATAGTCCGTCATCTGCTTGAGCCGTTCGATGCGGGCCGAGAGCGCGGCCGTTTGCTCGGAATAATATTTGGATTTGGATGACTTGAGCCCCTCGACCTTGGCCAGGAGATCTTCTCCGTTTTGAAGAAGCTCTCGGAATTCGGCTCGAACGGGCTCATAATCCCTGAACCAGCCGAATTTCGCCTTTTCCCTGGTGATCTTCTCTTTAGCGCTTTTCAGGGACTGTTTGAACTGGACGTAATTTTCTTGGGCGTAAAAAGAAGCACCGCTCCTCCAGAGCGCCTGATCCAGGACTTCGGCCTGTTGGGCCTCTGGAGGAGCCAGCGGCGTTTTACACGAGCAAACGAAAAAAAGGGATCCGAGCAGTAAGGCTCCCCTCGTTCTCGACAGTGTCTTCAAACGAAACCGCTGTCGGCTTGAAAATTCGAGCTTATCCGACTTTTTTGCCCGTTACTTTTTCTTTTCGATGGCGGCTTGAACTTGGCTGACGACAGCGGCGGCTTTTTCCTTGATGGACTTGGCCTTGTCGGCGGCCCCGATGTAATCCTGGGCGTCTAGGGCGGTCTGGATCTCCGCGAACGCTGTTTCCGCGCCAGTCAGCTCGGCCTTCATGGCCTCGATGTCTTTCGCCGTGCCTTTGCCCTTGGGGGCTTTGGCCAACAGAGCCTTGGCTTCATCGATGGCGGCTTTGGCTTCGCTCTGAAGCTGGATGGCCGCATTCTTGGCCGCTTCGATCTTGGCCGGCAGGGCCGCTTTCAAAGCGTCAACGTCGGTCTTCAGCTTGGTCAGCATTTCCTTGGCCGTCCCGAATTTCTTTAAGAATTTTTTGTCCTGGGCGTTGACTTCGTCCAGAGCGGCTGTCAGATCAGTGTTCAGCTTTTTGAGATCGTCGGCAGCGTATTTGTCTGCGCCGGCTTTCGTCACGTCTTCGATGGCTGCCTTGGCGTCATCGATCAGCTGGGTGGGCTGTTTGCAGCCGGTCAGAACCACCGCAATCGCCAGAACCAAAACAAGATTTTTTGTGAGACCTTTCATAATCTGTACCTCCTTCAAAATTTGTCTCACCCTTCCGGCTCCTGGACTTCCACTTCACCAGGCGATTCTGAGGGCCAGTTTGGAGTCTGGGGATAAAAAGTTCATATCATAACTTCCGATATAAAGTCAAATTTCCTTTTCAATCCTTTCTGACGTCATTTGTCCGGGTCGATGATGAAGCCTTCTTTCATCAACATCTGAACTTCAGCTCGGGCCTTCTTGATAGTATCTTCAGCCATCTTGAACCGTTCTTTGGCAGGGATATTTTTCCGGGCAACGCCCTGCTCTATGGCTTTGCCGCCGACGGCGACAGCCTCTCTGGGGAAGACTTCCCATTCATCCATAGTGGGGATGATATATTCTTCGTGAATTCCTTTGTCCTGAGCGACCTTGGCCAATTCATTTGACGCGGCGATGCACATCTCATCCGTGATCGTTTTGGCCCGCACGTCGAGGGCGCCGCGAAAGATGCCGGGAAATCCGAGAGAGTTGTTGACCTGGTTGGGGAAATCGGAGCGGCCGGTGGCCACGATGCGGGCGCCGGCTTCCTTGGCTTCCCACGGCCAGATCTCGGGAACGGGATTGGCACAAGCGAAGACGATGGAATTCTTGGCCATAGTCTTTATCCAGTCCCTCCGTATGGTTCCGGGTCCGGGCGTCGAACAAGAAATCAGGACATCTGCGCCCCTGATGGCGTCGGGAACATCGCCCTTAACCTGCTTTGCGTTTGTCTTAAGGCAGAGGTCCCACTTCTCTTTAAACTTGTTCTGAAGGATGTCTCTGTCGCTTCTGTCCCTATGGAGAATGCCTTTGGAATCGACGCAGAGCATATGGCCCGGCGTAATTCCAGCTGACATCAATAAGCGGGCGATGGCGACTCCGGCAGCGCCGGCACCGACGATAGTGATCTTCACCTCGTCGATCTTCTTTTTGACGATTTTCAACGCATTGATGAGCCCGGCCACCGTGACACAGGCTGTTCCCTGCTGGTCGTCATGCCAGATAGGGATTTCGCATTCTTTTCTCAGTGTGTCAAGGATGTGGAAGCACTTGGGATGGGAAATATCTTCCAGGTTCACCCCGCCGAATGTCGGCTGGAGAGCTTTGACGATGGTGATGAACTTGTCGGGGTCCTTCTCATTCAGACAGAGCGGAAAGGCGTCCACGCCGCCCAGGTACTTGTACAAAAGGCTTTTGCCTTCCATGACCGGCAAGCCAGCTTCGGGACCGATATCGCCCAGACCCAAGACGCGTGAGCCGTCTGAGATGACGGCCACGAAATTCCACTTATTCGTGTATTCGTAAGCTTTCTCCCGGTCCTGATGAATTTCCTTACAGACCGCCGCCACACCGGGCGTGTACCAAATGGCAAAATCGTTGATATCGCGAATTCGGCATTTGAGCGTGACGCCGATTTTTCCTCTGTAATACGCATGAAGACGCTTGGCGTCTTTGGACGGTTGTTCGGCTTTTGCCAACAACTCCTCGACGGTAATCTCTTTCATAATAGAAAACCTCCTTTATGATAAAAAAGAAAGAGTATTATATACGTTTAGCCCTTAAAGTCAATCAGGGTTAAATCCTTAGACACCCCCTTTTGGATTAAGGAGAAACGGCCGCAACGGATGCCGGTGATCCGGAAATTTCCGAGGGAGAATTCCCGGATGGTCACTTCAGGAGTTTGTCGAGGCCGAAGACGAGGTCCTCGGGCGTGGTTTGAGCGAGGTCGATCTTGGCCGTGTCCATGCGGATGGCGTCCTCGGGGCAGGCTTCGACGCAGAAACCGCAGAAACAGCAGCGTTTGAGGTCAATAACAAAGATCGAAGGATATTTTTGGATCTCGAGGTCCGGGTCTTCGGCGGCCTCGATATAAATGCATTCCGCCGGGCAGACCGTAGCGCACAGCATGCAGGCCACGCAGCGAGGTTTTCCGTCCTCGCGTTTCATCAGTCTGTGCAGGCTACGGTGGCGCGCGGCGAGTTCTTTTTTCTGCTCCGGATATTGGATCGTAACGGCCCCTTTGCGTTTGGTCTTGATACCGACGAGATTCACCGTGTGGAACCACATATTGACAACGAAATGGCGGGCCGTGATCCACGTTCCCTTGAGGAGTTCGATGAAATATCCCAAGGCTTTCAACATGTCATAAGCTCATTACGATAGCCGTCCCGAGAATATTCAACAGGCTGAGAGGAACGAGGAGCTTCCAGCCCAGGTCCATGAGCTGGTCGTAGCGCAGCCGCGGATAGGTCCAGCGGATCAGGATCTGCAGCCAGCAGAAAATGAAGACCTTGATATTGAACGCCGCGACCTCCAATGCCGTCACAAGCCACGGCCCGAGGTGCCATTTCCAGCCCCAGGGAAACTGAAATCCGGCCGTCGAGAGCCAGGGCACTTGCCAGCCCCCGAAGAAAAGCGTCGTCAGGAGGGCGGAGACGATGATGATCTCCATGAAATCCGTCATCATGAAAAGTCCCCACTTCAGGCCGCCGTATTCGGCAAAGAAACCGATGATCTCAGATTCCCCTTCCGGGAGGTCGAACGGGACGCGCTTCGTCTCGGCCAGCGCGGCGAAGAGAAAAATGATGAATCCGAGCGGCTGGAGAAAGACGCCCCACGCCGGCAAAAATCCGAGCAAAAGACTTCCCTGGGCACGGACGATCTCAGAGAGTCGCAATGACGGATAGACCATGATCAGGCCGACGAGCGACAGCCCCAGGGCCACTTCGTAGGAGATGAGCTGCGCGGCGCCGCGGATGCTTCCCAGGAGGGCGAATCTGTTGTTCGAGGCCCAGCCGCTGAGGATAATGCCGTAAATGCCGAGGGAGAGCATGGCCAAGACGAACAAGAGCCCGATGTTCGCGTCGAAGATCTGGAGACTGATCGTCTTCCCCGCGATGCGGATGTCGTCGCCGAAGGGCATGGCCGTGATCGTGATAGCGACAAAGAAGAACGAGAGGAACGGCGCCAGGGTGTGGAGGAACTTCCTGGAAAAGACCGGCACGAAATCTTCCTTGAAAATCATCTTGATCGCGTCGGCGAACGGCTGGAACAAGCCCAGGATACGGATGCCGAAAATCGAGGCTCTGTTGGCGCCGATTCGGTCCTGGATGACGGCGCTCTCTTTCCGCTCGGCCCAGGTGAGATAGAGCGTCAGGAAGAGAAACCAGACGAGCGCCAGGACGATCTTAATGAGGAGAATGCCGATGTCCGTCATGTCTCCGTCCTGAAAAACGGAATGTCATTTTCTAATTCCTTGAATATCGCAGCCGTGTCGGTCAACCGGCCGTAAAAAGCGTCATTGAGCTTGAGCTCCCGGGCCAGGTCCGTGAGGATCCGCGCTTCAGGCCGAATATCGCCGCAAGCAGGAGCGACCGCCGTGAACCGTTGAATCCGGCTGTCCGCGTTCGTCCATGAGCCGCTTTTTTCG
>Ga0105152_10000035_pt1 | contig 27613 bp, 23 predicted proteins | sample LakBais05cmmetaG_FD_81534 | JGI IMG/M metagenome (GOLD analysis project Ga0105152, IMG submission 81534) | Lake sediment microbial communities from Lake Baikal, Russia to study Microbial Dark Matter (Phase II) - Lake Baikal sediment 0-5 cm | ecosystem: Environmental > Aquatic > Freshwater >...
CCTCCAGGCTGTCGGGCACGATGCCGTACAGGGCAGTCTCTCCGCCCGCGCCTTCGACCAGCGCGGCCAAAGAATAGGAATTGACGTCGCGTACCTGCCCCGGGCGCGGTCTCTGTCCCGGCGGCACCACTTCATCGCCGGAAGAAATGATTCCAATTTTAGGTTTAGTGGCTACGCGCAGTTGAACGATTCCGAGCGCCATGCACCCGCCAATCTCCGCCGGGCGGAGGCGCACCCCGGCCGCCAGGATAACCTGATCTGCGGCCACATCCTCGCCGACGCGCAGGACATTCTCCCCCTCCGCAACAGCGCGCGAGATTTCGATTTCGGTAGGGGCAGGGCTTGCCCCTGCCCCAGGGCGACCATGAAGGTCGCCCCTACCAACCATCTGGGTATATTCCAGCATCACAACCGCGTCCGCCCCCTCCGGCAGCATCCCGCCGGTGTGGATGAGGGCGCACGCGCCGGGTATCAGTGCAAAAGATGGGGCGTCGCCCATCGGGACTTCGCCGACGAGGGTCAGGTATCCGGGTAGCGACTCGGACGTCCCGAAAGTATCGCGGGCACGGACAGTATACCCGTCCACGGTGGAGCGCGGGAACTCCGGCAACGGGTGCGGGGCGCGCACGTCCGCGGCAGTCACGCGGTCCAGAGCGTTGGATGTATCAATCATCTCGGCGGCTGGCTCCCGGTTCGGCAAGGCGCGTAGGAGCGTTTGCAGGGCTTCGGTGGGAGGCGAAAGTCGCAGGAATTCAGGCATGGGTCACCGGATCCAAAAGGTCAGCGTCAGCAGATAAGCTGTCAGGCCAAAGGTGGCGCTGGCGAGGGCAGTCAGAAAGTTCCAGAGCGTACGTCCGCCGTTGGCGATGCGTTGGAGCCAGATCATTTGTATGGCAGCGAAAGGCAGGGCCAGGAAGACCGGCCAGATCAGGTCCCAGGGGTATTCCAGGAAAGGCGCAGCCGCAAAGAGTAGGAAAGCTGCCAAAACCAGAAAATGATGGATCGGGATGGCGCGCTGCCAGGTCAGACGGGCAAGCAGGGTGTGGCGCCCCAGTTTCTGGTCGGTAGCAAAGGTAGGGAAGTTGCAGACCAGCAGATAGGCCAGAGCCAGCAGGGTGAGCGGGAAGGTGGTGAATGACAACAGGCGATGGAGCTGACCATATTGGAGCAGGAACGCCAGCGCCGGGAGCAGCGTGCCTAGATAGACAGCCAGGACCAGTTCGCCGTAGCCGGCCTCGGATAGGCGCATGGGCGGGACGGCGTAGGCTACCAGGAAAAGGAACGCCAACACGAGCAGTATGTCAGCGGACAGGTTGAGCGAGTGGGTCAGCAGCAGTGTCAGGATGGCCACGGCGGAGAGGGTGAAGGCAGCATAGGCGGCCTGCAGGAGTGTCACCCGGAAGAGTTCATGTTGACGGGGCGTCTCGCCCTGCGCCATCGGCATCCGCGGCAGGCGGAAATACTCGGCGAAGAGGGATGCTGCGTCCAGCAGGGCCAGGACAGCCAGCAATCCCAGCCCGAATGAGGCGGCGCGGACCGGCTGGCCGAGGTAATGGGCGATGCCCGCGCCGAGCGTGTAGGTCAGTGCGGCGAGGAGCAGGTGAATGGGCCGGGAGAGTTTCAGGAGCGATTTGAACATTCCAACACCACAATGGATAAGGTTTTTTGTCTACGAAGGAACACAACAAAAACGATTTAGATCAGAGAGTACCCGCCATCCACAACGACCGTCTGGCCGGTGACGGATGGGTTATCGAGCAGGAATCCGAGGGCGGCGGCAACTTCATCCAACGAGGCGGGACGTTTGAGCGGCAGACGCTCCACCAGTTTTTCCCATTCTTCCGGCGTGACATTGTCCGAGGGCAGTACCAATCCCGGCGCGATGGCATTGACCTGGATGCCCGGTGCGTAAGCCTTCGCCAGCAAGCGCGTCAGCGTCTCCAGTGCAGACTTGCTGACCACGTAGGCCGGGTAACCCGTCCAGAGTTTGTGCGCGCCCACATCGGTGATATTGACAATGAGCCCGCCTTCCGCCATCCGCCCGGCGGCCTGCTGCGCTAACAGGAACGGGGCGCGCAGGTTAAGCGCGAAGGTGGCATCCCAGTCCGCAGGAGAGGTGGCGCGAATATCGGTCTTCTGTAAAATGGAGGCAGAGTTCACCAGAACTTGAAGGTGATGAGGAAGAGAATCGAGAGTCGAGAGCAGAGAAAAGAGATTGGTGTCGTCTGTCAGGTCAGCTTGCGCCAGATAGGCCGGCACACCGAGGGCGCGGATTTCGTCCGCGGTGACGGCGGCTTCGTCAGCAAAGTGATGATAGTGCAGGAGAATGGCATAGCCGCGCCGCGCCAGGGTCAGGGCGAAGGTTTTACCGAGGCGGTGGGCTCCACCGGTGACGAGGGCAAGAGGCTGTCCATCCATGTCTATGTTTTACCATAGAATCAAGGAACCCGGTTTCTTCGAGAAACCGGGTTCCTGATTGATTATTTGCGGAAGAAATTTGAGACAAAGAACCACACGTTGGCCGGCCGCTCCGCCAGGCGGCGCATGAAGTACGGGTACCAGTGCGTGCCATACGGGACGTAAATCCGCACCGGGTAGCCTTCCTTGATGTAATGCTCCTGCAAGTCGCGCCGGATGCCAAAAAGCATCTGGAACTCAATCGCCTGCTTCGGCAGGCCGACTTTCTCAGCATAAGTCCTGGCAAAGTCAAGCCGCTTTGGGTCGTGCGAACCAATGGCTGGGATGGGCGGGATGCGCCCGTCTGGGCTCAGGGTCGGGGAACTGGCTACCTTGGCGGAATCAATCATGATCTGGGTCAGCAGGTCAAAATTGGCATCCACATCCGCCTTCTTGGGGAAGGCCAATTCGGGCGGTTCTTTGTAAGCGCCCTTGACCAGGCGAAAGCACGCTCCCGCTTCGAGCAGCTCGCGCGTATCCTTCTCGGTGCGGTACAGATACGATTGGACAACCACCCCGGTGTTCTGGAAGCCTTTGCCCCGCATCTCCCGGTACATGCGTAGTGTCTGATCCGTGTAAGGCGTATCTTCCATGTCAATGCGGACGAAGTTCTTGTACTCCCTGGCGCGGGCGAGGATTCGCTCCAGATTTTGCTCGCACAGGCTTTCGTCGAGGGCGAGGCCGATCTGCGTCAGCTTAACGGAGACATTGGCGCGTACACCGCTGGCATTAATCTGATCCAGCAATTCGATGACATCGTCAGCCGCCTTAACAGCTTCTGCGCGCGTCGAGGTGCTTTCCCCCAGGTGGTCCAGCGTGGCATTGATCCCATTTGCGTTGAGTTCACGAACAGCATTGATTGCATCTCCAATCGTGTTCCCCGCTACAAACCGGCTGGCTGCCTGCCTAGCAAATTTCCAGCCAACAACCAACCGCTGCGCCCAGGCAGCCTTGGAAAGGTAGATCAAAAAAGACCGGAGCATGGGTTCCTCATTCGTGGATTTATGAACTATTGCGATACGATTATAGCACAACTGCCTTTGGCGAGTGTGTTATACTTTTTACCCGTAAAGCATGATGAATATCGCTAATTTGGTTTTCTTGGAGGTACTGTGAGATTACGCGGTTCTTCCCTCTACCTGCGTGGAGTTTCCCTGGTTTTTATACTCCTGACGGCTGTTGTTACAGTTATCCAGATGGTGCAATACAGCATTTCACGGGCCAACTACCCGCCCGATATGACCATCGGCAACGTTCCCGTCGGCGGGCTGGACCCTCAGTCTGCCGCGCAAAGACTGTTGCAGGTCTACGCCCTGCCGGTCGAACTCCATTACGGCGATGCGATAATTGATCTGGACCCCAGTCTGATTGGTTTTCAACTGGATACCGAAAGCATGCTGGCCGCCGCCGACTTGCAGCGCACCGGAGCATCCTTCTGGGGCGGATTCTGGGACTACCTGTGGAACCGTCGTTCCCCCGCCCGTCAAATACCTCTGGTTTCATCCTATTCAGAAGCCCGCCTGCGCGCATACCTGCGAGACGAAATCTCTGCCCGCTATGACCAACCACCCACACCTGCCCAGCCGATCCCCGGAACGGCCAACTTCACCCCGGGCACGTCCGGCCAAACAATGGACATTGACCGCGCGGTTGCAATGATCGAAAGCGCCCTGCAATCTCCGGACCAGCGCACAGTCATACTCGCTTCCCAGAGTACGGCCGCGGGACGCCCGTCCCTTGACACGCTGCAAATCCTGCTCAAACAGCTTATTGACCAGAGCGGTTTCGACGGCCTGATAGACCTTTACTTCCTCAACCTCCAGACACAGGAAAACATTCACTTTGCATACCAGGCCGGACAGGATATTTCAGTAAACCCGGATATTGCTTTCACGGCTGCCAGCACGATTAAAATCCCGATCATGGTTTCAGTGATCCGTCACTTCAATAGCCAGATTAGCGCTGATATTGATACCCAGTTGAAAGACATGATTGCCAGATCCGATAACATCGCATCCGACAGCTTGATGGCCGCCATAGACGTGGGGCGCGGACCTCTGGCTGTCACCGAGACGATGCAACAACTCGGCCTGGATAACACCTTCATCGCCATGTATTTTGCGCCCGGCTCCATCCCGTTGCAGCACTTCAACACACCTGCAAATTCCCGTCTGGATATCAACACCAACCCGGATACTTTCAGCCAAACCGCGCCCTCCGAGATGGGCGTCCTGCTCGAAGATATTTACCTGTGTGCCCAGACCGGTGGTGGTTCTCTGGTGGCGGCCTTCCCCGGTCAGATTGACCAGGCTGCCTGCCAGCAGATGATCCAATATCTGCAGGAAGACAAACTCGGTGCGTTGATCCAGGGCGGTGTTCCGGAGGGGACGATCGTTGCCCACAAGCATGGCTGGGATATCAACATGAACCAGTTCAGCGATGCCGGCATCGTCTACACACCGGGCGGCAATTACATCCTGACCATCTATGCCTATCATCCAGTGCAGGCACTCTGGGATATTGTCTCGCCGCTGTACGCTGAACTCTCACGGGCAATTTACAATTACTTCAACCTGCCATCGCAGTAAAGACCAGCCCCGCCATCTAATTGATGGCGGGGCTTTTTACTAAAGTTTTCTGGGAACCGCTATGGCGATGGGATAAATAGGGGGATTTGGATGGGTTTCGCCCGTCCAAATCCCCCATTTCTTTCCTTACATCTTGAAATATCCCAAAGACCCATTATTGAAAACTGTCTGCACGAAGGGTAATCAGTATATAATCAGATTATGAGCCAGACCTTGAGCCTCTACCGTCTCCAGCAAGCCGATAGCCAGATAGACCGCGCCCAGGCCCGCCTGCAAGCAATCCAGAAAACGCTGGATGATGATGCCGAACTGCGTCTGGCCAATGAACGGGCCGATTCAACTGAAGCCCTCTTCCAATCCGCCGACCGGGCTTTGAAACAGGCCGAGGCTGATGCACAGAGCCAACGCACCAAAATTGAACAAACCGAGGCCAGTCTCTACGGCGGCAAGGGTCACAGCCCAAAGGAATTACTGGATTTACAAAACGATGTGGCTGCTCTCAAACGCCACCTGGTCACACTGGAAGACATCCAACTGGAAGCCATGGTGGCCGCGGAAGAATCCATGTCTGCCCACCAAGCCGCTCAAGCAAACTTGCTGGCTGCCCAAGATCATTCGGCAGAACAAAACCGGGGTCTGCACGAGGAACATAACACACTCCAAAAAGTACTTGAAAAACTCTTCGCCGAACGCGCCGCTGTGGCCGGGCCGATCCCGCCAGATGCGCTCGGCCTATATGACCAACTACGCCAGCAGAGGAGCGGCATCGCGGTAGCCGTCATCAGCGAAAATTCATGCTCCGCCTGCGGCTCTGGATTATCCGCGGCACAAATGCAATCCTCCCGCGCTTCCGGGCAAATGGCACTTTGCCCGTCTTGCGGGCGCATCCTTTACGGAAGTTAACTCCTGTCACAGGTGACATATGCGCTTCCGCTTCCCCAACATTGACACTTTCTCCTTCTGGTTAGGCTTTATTCTCGCATCCCTGTCTTGGTGGGTCCTCTCCATGCTTCGTCCCGCGTTCCAACACATGCGCGCGATAGCTCAGGCGAAGCAGACTGAAAAGAAAGTAAAAATCCACACCGCCAGCGGCGTCGAGGAACGCTATCGTCAGAGCGTTTTACAACAGGCTCAAGGTCTGCATTTAGCTGCAGCGCTCTTTTCTTTGGATGAAATCATCGAACCGCCAGCTCTCCTGGCACCGCCGCCACGCGTCGAGCCGGGTGCGCCGCTCTTGAGCGAAGACATCGTCGCCGCTACCGTCCCCTACATCCCTGCCTGGCCGGAACTGGCAGCCATCTATCATGCTCCCACGCTGACCCTCGCCCAGGCACTTTCGGGGAACTCCGATATCGTCCTGACGGGGCAAACTGGGATGGGAAAAACGGTAGCCCTCGCGTATCTGGCCTCCCGTCTGGCACGGCGGGACCCGGAACCGGGCATGCCGCAGGACACGGTCCCGTTCCTCATCCACGTTGCCGACCTCGACTTGCCGGTCCAAAGAGATGAGCCGCTCAACCCGGTTATTGACTCGATCGCCGAGAAAGCCCCCGTCCTCGACCTGGCCCGCATCCCCGATTTCGTCCGCAAAGCCTTTTCTGAAGGTCGCGTCCTGCTCCTGCTGGACGGGACGGATGAACTGACCCCGGATGGCCTGAAAAACGCGATCGAATTCATCAAGGCCATCAAGCGGGCGTACCCCAAAACCCGCATGGTCACCACCGCATCCAGCGAATACCTTGACGGCTTGGTAATGCTCAACTTCATTCCCTTTGCGCTGGCCGCCTGGAATGCCAAACAGCGCATGAAATTCCTCGAAAAATGGGGCGACCTGTGGACACACTTTGTGGCCGTCGAAGCCTGGGCCCAGACCAGCGAACACGTGGACCCATTGCTGCTCAACAGCTGGCTGAATACCGAAAACAGCAGCCTGACACCTCTGGAACTGACACTCAAGACTTGGGGTGCATACGCCGGAGATCTGCGTGGACCTAGCCCTCTCGATGCGATTGAAACCCATTTGCGCCGCCTGTCTCCCGACATTGCCCCGCGGGAGGCTCTCGAAATGCTGGCATTGCAAGTCAGCCTGAGCATCGAGCCAATCTTCGACCCGCGCAAAGCGCGCGAGTGGATCAAGTCTTTTGAGCCGCCCGAAATTGCCAATGCACCCGAAGCCGCCGATGAAACGAGCAGAAAGAAATCCGAAAAAGTTCAGGCTCCCTCCCTTGGCCTGATCACAAAAATGGTGGAAAGCGGCCTGCTGACCCAGCACCGCAATAACCGAATGCGCTTCATCCACCCAGTTTTTGGCGGTTACCTGGCCGGTAAAGCTCTGTCAAACTACAAATCAGAAGCCCTTCTCGACCAGCCGCCCTGGATTGGCAAATACCTGGCGCTACACTTTCTGGCCGCAAGCGGCGACGCAACCCCGCTAGTTGACAAACTACTTTCCGTGCTGGACCGCCCGCTCTCGCGCAGCCTGCTGACCCCGGCCCGCTGGCTGCGGGATGCCCCTCGTCAGATGGCTTGGCGCGGGCAGGTGATGGCAAAACTTGTAGAACTCCTGCGGCAAACCGGTCAGCCGCTCGGTCTGCGCGGACAGGCACTCTGCGCCTTCGTCCAGAGCGGAGATCCGAGCGCGGCTGTTCTATTACGGCATTTGCTCGAAGAACACGACAATGACCTCCTGCAACTGGCGGCTCTCGGGTCCGGGGCGCTGCAAGATACAAAAGCCATCGAATTGCTGTCTGCTTTGCTGAGCACCCAGAGTCCCAATGTCCGCCGCGCCGCCTGTCTGGCCCTGGTCAACATTGGAACGACCGCCGCCATGGATATTGTTGCCTCCGCTCTTCTGCATGGTGACGAAAACCTGCGCCGCGCCGCCGCCGAGGCGCTGGCCAACCATCCCGGCGAGGGCCATGCCATGCTGAAAGAGGGTGCGGGGATGAAGGAAGACCTGTTGGTCCGGCGCTCTGTCGCCTATGGTCTCGGCCGCATTCCGGAACCCTGGGCAGAAGAATTGATTAACCATTTGGAAACCGAAGACGATCAATGGGCTGTCCGCAACGCCGCCCTGGAAGTGAACGAAAACCGTCAGCGGCCCAACCCGCACATCCCGCAACGCCTGCCGCCGCCGACCGAATCACCCTGGATCATCGCTTTCGCTGGAAAGCAGGGGCTGGGCGTCTCACCTGACAAGCCGCCCATCGATCTATTGCTGATGGCGCTCAAATCCGGCACGGAAGAAGAACGCCTGGCATCCCTCGCCTACCTGCGCATGATACCGGTGGAAGGCGTCTTTGGTGCACTCTATCAGGCCATGTACGGCGGCGAGTCAACCCTGCGCGAAGCCGTCTTCCAGACCTTTGCCGAGATGGCCGCATGCGGCGTTGATGTTCCGGACCCGGTTCAATTCGGAGTAGGCTGCTGATGCTTATCACCTATGCCGCAATCGTCACCTGGGGAGTGCCAAACCAAATCCTTGATGATTATGCCATTTCCATCGAGGCTGGAACCATTCGGGAAATTGGACCATCTACAGCACTCCTGCGCAGCCACCCGGACCCTGCGCCGGTAGACACTCACGGACAGTTTATCCTGCCCGGTAATATTTGCGCCCACACCCACTTCTACGGAGCATTTGCCCGCGGGTTGGCCATCCCCGGTACCGCGCCGCGCGACTTCCCGGAAATCCTTGGCAAACTCTGGTGGCCGCTGGATAAAGCTCTGACTCACGAGGATATAAAATACTCTACCCTCGTCTGCCTGATTGACGCCGTTAAACACGGGACGACTCTGCTGATTGACCACCACGCCTCGCCCAACGCCATTGACGGTTCACTGGACGTAATTGCCGAAGCAGTGGAACAGGCCGGAGTACGCGCGGCGCTTTGCTACGAAGTCACCGACCGGAACGGACCGGAAAAAACAAAGGCGGGGATAAAAGAGAATATTCGCTTTATCAAGAAACAGTCGGCAAGAGGCAGGAAACAAAAGGCAGTTGCTGCCACCTTCGGTTTGCACGCCTCTCTCACGCTCTCCGATGCCACCTTGGAGGCCTGTCGCGCCGAGGCCGACGGTTTCCACATCCACGCCGCGGAGGGAGATGCCGACCAGTACAACAGCATGGCAAAATCCGGCACGCGCGTGGTCAACCGCCTGCACGCCCATGGTATCTTGGGGCCGCAGTCCATCCTGGCTCACTGCGTCCGCGTGGACGAGCGCGAGATTGACCTGCTAGCCGAAACCAGGACCTGGGTCACGCACCAGCCGCGCTTGAACATGAACAATGGCGTGGGTGTCGCACCCGTCGAAACGCTGCTCCGCTCCGGGGTCCGGCTCGGGCTCGGCAATGACGGTTTCTCCAACGCCATGTGGGAAGAGTGGAAGGCCGCCTATCTGGTCCACAAAGTCTGGCACCGCGACCCGCGCCGCATGTCCGGCACGGATGTGACCCAGATGGCCATCTATAACAATGCCGCGCTGGCAAAGAATTTCTTTCCCGAAACGTCACTCGGTCAGATAGCGCCAGGCGCGTCGGCTGACCTGATATTCGTGGATTACCACCCCTACACAGCGCTGACCGCTGATAACTTGCCATGGCATATCATCTTCTGCTTTCACGAGAGCATGATTACAACTACGATGGTTAACGGGAAAATCCTGATGAAAGACCGCCAACTGCTCACGCTGGACGAAGAAGCGATTTCTGTAAAGGCAAAAGAACTCGCAGAACAGGTCTGGAAGAGATACCGGGAGAATTTGAAATGAGCAATACGCCCATCCTGATGACCATCGCTGTGCTCGGCGGGACCGGCAAAGAAGGCAAAGGTCTTGCTTATCGTTGGGCAAAAGCCGGATACCGGGTATTGATCGGTTCGCGCACACCGGAAAAGGCCCAGGCGGCAGCTGTCGAACTGACCGATCTTCTCGGCGGCAAAGCCGCCCTCGAAGGAACCGCCAACCTGACCGCTGCTCAGCGCGCTGATATCGTCGCGCTGGCTGTCCCCTACACTGCCCACCGCGAAACGCTTGAGACGGTCAAGGATGCGCTGAAAGGCAAAATCCTGATTGATGTGACCGTGCCGCTCGTCCCGCCAAAAGTGACCAAGGTGCAGATGCCGCCGGCCGGCAGCGCCGCCCAGGAAGCGCGCGAAATCCTGGGCGAAGAAGTGCAAGTGACCTCCGCCTTCCAGAACATTTCATACGAATATCTCCTGCAGGATGGACCGGTCGAATGCGACGTGCTGGTGACCGGCACAAGCGAGGAAGCGCGTTCCGAGACGCTAAAACTGGTCACCGCGGCCGGACTCACCGGCTGGGACGCCGGTCCAATCGAGAATTCGGTCGTAGTCGAAGGCATGACGAGCGTATTGATCGGCATAAATAAACAATATAGGAGCACATCTGCCGGAATCCGCATTATAGGAGTACAAGCGTCAGCCCAGGAACCATGACACTGACCTTCACCCCCCTCCCCCATATGCCTCTGATCTGCCCCGGTGATAACCTGGCGGATATGCTTCTGGCCTCCTTGCAAACCGCCCGCATTACATTGGAAGATGGCGACATTCTTGTCGTAGCGCAGAAAATTGTCAGCAAAGCCGAAGGACGGTTGGTCAATTTGGCAACCGTCACCCCTTCGAAAGAAGCCATCGAATTGGCAAAGCGCAGCAAAAAGGACCCACGCCTGGTTGAACTGATTCTGCGCGAAAGTAAAGAAGTCTTACGCGTCCGCCCTGGAACGATCATTGTGGAGCACCGGCTTGGCTTCGTCTGCGCCAGCGCCGGGATTGACCACTCCAACGTTCGGGGCGAAGATGGCAATCCCGAAGACTGGGTGCTGCTCCTGCCTGAAGACCCCGACCGCTCTGCCCTCGAAATCCGGCGCAAAATAAAAGTCGCCACGGGCAACCGCATCGGCGTGATGATCATCGACTCACACGGGCGCGCCTGGCGGCTTGGCACGATTGGCACGGCGATTGGCATTTCCGGTCTGCCCGGCGTGGTGGACGAGCGCGGCTGGCAGGACCTGTTTGGCTATCGGCTCAAGATCACCATCGTCGCCGCGGCGGACGAACTGGCAGCTGCCGCCTCTCTCGTCATGGGTGAGGCTGCCGAAGGGATCCCAGCTGTTCACGTGCACGGCTTCCCCTACCCTCTGCGCGAAAGCTCGCTAAATGAATTGATCCGATCAAAAGAAAACGACCTGTTCCGATAAAAGGAACCGGCAGATGAATGCGGACCTTTGAGAAATGAATCCGGACGACTTCTGGCAATATCTCGAACGGCTGGTCGCCGGGAGCCGCGTCATTATTGACCGCCCGAAAGGCTCGCACCATCCCCATTACCCGGACATCGTCTATCCACTGGACTACGGCTATCTCGATGGGACTACTTCCGGCGACGGCAGCGGGATCGACGTCTGGGCCGGTGCGTCCGGGACCCGCGACCTGTCCGTCGTTATTCTGACGGTTGACCTGCACAAACGCGACGCCGAGATCAAAATCCTGCTTGGCTGTACCGAGGATGAAATCCAGACCATTCTCGTGTTCCATAACGAAAACGACATGCGGGCCACGCTTGTCCGCAAACCGAAGGAGTAAAAATGAAGAACATCCCTGAAACCCACCTCGACCTTCTGACGGATGAGAAGAAAGCCTTTCTCTTTCTGGCAACCCTGATGTCCGGCGGCGCACCGCAAGTAACGCCCGTCTGGTTCAACACCGACGGCGAGTATATCCTCATCAACTCGGTGAAAGGTCGCGTTAAGGACCGCAACATGCGCACCCGCCCGCAGGTGGCGCTGTGCATCCAGGACCCGTCCAATCCCTACCGCTACCTGCAAATCCGCGGTAAGGTGGTCGAATTCACCACTGATGGTGCGGACGATCACATTGACGCGCTGGCGCTCAAGTATCGCGGCGTGCCCAAGTACCCGTATCGCCAGCCGGGCGAACAGCGCGTCATATACAAAATCCGGAATGAAAAAGTAGACGCCCACGGATGAAAATTGTTGCCCTCGCCGGTGGTGTCGGCGGGGCGAAACTGGCCGACGGACTCGCCCAACTCCTGCCACCCGAAAACCTGACCATCATCGTCAATACCGGGGACGATTTCGAACATCTCGGCCTGTACATTTCCCCAGACTTGGACACCGTCTGCTATACGCTGGCAGGACTGGCCAACCCGGAGACCGGCTGGGGCCGCCATGAGGAAACCTTCCACGTACTGGAGAACCTCCAAAAACTCGGCGGCCCGGACTGGTTCCACCTGGGCGACAGGGATCTGGCAACTCATATCGAGCGCACCCGGCGCTTGCGGGAAGGCCAGTCGTTCAGCCGAATCACGCGTGACTTCTGCCACGTCTGGGGTGTGCAGCAACCCGTCCTACCGATGAGTGACGAGCCGGTGCGCACAATGGTGGATACCACGAATGATGGCGAACTGGCTTTTCAGGAATATTTCGTCCACCGGAAATGCGAACCTAAGGTGAAAGGATTCCGCTTCGCCGGGATCGCGACTGCCCGGCCTGCTCCGGGAGTTCTGGAAGCAATTGAGCAGGCTGACGGGATTGTGGTCTGCCCGTCCAACCCGTGGGTGAGCATTGACCCGATTTTAGCGGTAGCAGGCCTCCGGTCCGCCCTCGCCGCGAAACTTGTAATCGCCGTCTCCCCCATTATCAGCGGGCAGACAGTCAAGGGTCCGGCGGCGAAAATGTACACCGAGTTGGGCGTCCAGCCCTCGGCACTGGCGGTTGCCCGTCATTACGGTAAAATCCTGTCCGGTCTCGTCCTGGATAGAGTGGATGCAAATCTGGCACAAGATATTTCAATCCCCACATGGGTTACCAACATCCTGATGAAAAATCAAGATGACCGGCGAAGTTTAGCCCAAGATGTGTTAAACTTGATTCAAACTTTATGACTATCTGGGCCATTGTCCCTGTAAAACCATTGCGGCGCGGTAAATCGCGTCTGGCCGGTATGCTAACGGAAGATCAGCGCACCCGCCTGAATCGTTACCTGCTCGAGCATGTTCTGACAACGCTCAAAGAGGTACCGGAAATCGAGCACACCCTGGTTGTAAGCCGCGACCCGGCGGCGCTGGCCCTGACGCGCGAGATGGGCGGGCGTACCGTTCTGGAGGATGGTGCGCCTCAGTTCAATACCGCCATCAAGCGCGCCACGATTGTCGCCAAGGCACAGGGTGCACACGCGGTGCTCATTCTGCCCGCTGACCTGCCGCTCATCAAGCCAACTGACCTGAAAGCCCTGCTGAAGCGCGGCAAGAATCCACCGGTGGTGGTCATTGCCCCGGACCGGCGACAGGATGGCACGAACGGATTGCTCGTCAATCCTGCCGGGCTGATCGAATACGGCTACGGACCCGGCTCGTTCCAGTGTCACAGTGAACGGGCAACTGAGGCCGGGGCGCGGCTGGAAGTCATCGACTGCCCCGATATCGCCCTCGATCTGGACCTGCCTGAGGACCTGGAAGCCCTGGGCGGGATGGAAATGCTCGGGCTGGTTTAATAGAATTCAATAGACGCACTACCACTGGCACACGCAGGCGTGCCCTTTGCTTTTTAAAATGCTATAATAAAGACGGGTTGTCAGACATTTACAAATCAAAAGCTGAATTCCACAAAATAACCAATCCAGAGGTGCTCCATGGAGAATGCAAAAGTCAACTCGCTTATCATGACGGCCGCGCAACTCCAGACGGAATTACTGCGCTGCGAGTACTGCGAGGAGAAACCCTGCAAGGAGGCCTGTCCCGCCCACTGCTCGCCGGCCGATTTCATCATGGCGGCACGGGTCGGGAATGTCTCGGACATCCGCCGCTCTGCGGCAGAGATCATGCATGCCAATCCGCTGGGCGGAGTCTGCGGGATGGTCTGCCCGGACACCCTGTGCATGGCCGCCTGCACGCGCAAGAAATTCGACGGACCGATCAATATCCCGCTCGTCCAGGCGACCATCGTCGATATGGCAAAGAACCTGGGAGGCATCCCGGAATTCTCCAGACCGAAACCGGATGGGAAGAAAGTGGCCGTCATCGGCGGCGGACCGGCCGGACTGGGAGCCGCAGCCGCCCTGGCCCAGATGGGCTATGCGGTGGAGATCCTGGAGGCGGCTGACCGGCTCGGCGGAATGGCAAACCTGATCCCCGACCACCGCCTGGAGAAGAGTTTCGTCGAGACGGACATCCAGTTTATCCTGACACTGGGGAACATCAAAGCCAAAACGGGAACCAGAGTTGACGATCCGAAAGCACTGCTCAAAAAAGGATATGCTGCAGTCTGCGTCACGACCGGCCTGTGGAAGCCAATCGAACTCGGTATCGAGAACGAAGACCTGGCGGTCAGGATGGTCGACCTGCTCGCGCGTCCGTCTGCGCACCAATTCGACGGGCGCGTGGCGGTCATCGGCGGCGGGGCGACAGCTGTCGACTGCGCCATCACGGCCAGGCAACGCGGCGCAAACCACGTCGAGCTCTTTATGCTGGAGAAGTCCTCGGAGATGCCGCTGACCGCAAGGGAACGCAAGGAACTGCTGGACTTCGATATCGAGGTCAACGGCCGCATCCGCCTCAGCAAGATCGTCAAGGACGGGAAGAAAATCTCGGGCGTGGAGACCATCAAGGTGGAACTCCCCGAGGGGAAGCCCTTCAGCCCGGCGGAGGTCCGCAACGTACCGGGGTCGGAGAGCACGCGGACCGGCTTCGGCGCGGTCGTCGTCGCCATCGGGATGCGCTCGGCGCTGCCGCGCGAGCAGGCCGAGGGTCTGTTCTACGCCGGCGATATGTTGACCGGCCCAAAGACGGTCGTACAGGCAGTCGCCTCCGGCAAGAACGCGGCGCTCGAGATCGACGCCTATCTCAAGGGCGGGAAGAAGCCGGTCATCGAGAAACCGACCAAATCCTACTATGTCCTGCCCGGCTATGACCCGATGCCCGTCTCCCTGGCGACCGATTTTTTTGGCCGGCCAATCATTTCCCCGTATCTCATCTCTGCCTCCCCGTCCACTGACGGGCTGGAGCAGATGACCAGGGCCTACGAAGCAGGCTGGGCCGGCGGTGTGATGAAGACCGCCTTCGACAACGTCCCGATCCACATCCCGGGCGAGTACATGTTCGCATTCAACCCGCTGACGTATGGCAACTCGGACAACGTCTCCGGCCACCCGCTCGACCGTGTCTGCCGCGAGGTGGAACAACTGGTCAGGGAATGGCCCGACCGGTTGACGATGGCCTCTACAGGCGGCCCGGTGACGGGTCACGACGAGAGCGACGCGGCCGGCTGGCAGTCCAACACGAAGAAACTGGAAGCGGCCGGGGCGATGGGTATCGAGTACTCGCTTTCCTGCCCACAGGGCGGCGACGGGACCGAGGGCGCCATCGTCTCGCAGAACGCGGCCCTGACCGCCAGGATCATCGACTGGATCATGCAGGTCGGCGATCCGGACATTCCCAAGCTGTTCAAGCTGTCCGCCGCCGTGACCTCCATCGTGCCCATCCTGCGTGCCATCCGCAAGGTGCTCGACAAGTACCCGAACAAGAAGGCGGGCATCACGCTGGCGAACTCCTTCCCCACTCTGGCATTCCGCCCGGCGGAGGGCCATCCGTGGGATGAAGGTGTCGTCGTCGGGATGAGCGGCGAGGGCGTCACGCCCATCTCCTACCTGACGCTGGCGCAAGCCGCCTCGGAGGGCCTCGAGATCTCTGGCAACGGAGGCCCGATGAATTACAAAGCGGCCATGGACTTCCTGGCGCTGGGTGTCAAGACCGTCCAGTTCTGCACCATCGTCATGAAGCAGGGCTACGGCATCATAAATGACCTCGAATCGGGCACCTCCTTCCTGATGCAGGAACGCGGCATCCGCTCGATAAGAGAACTGATCGGCATCGCCCAGCCGCACCCCATCACCGACTTCATGGCGCTGACGCCGGTCAAGAAAATCTCGGAGGCCAGCCCGCTCCTGTGCGTCTCGTGCGGCAACTGCGCCCGCTGCCCGTACCTGGCGATCATGCTTGACGAAAAAGGCCTGCCGCACACCGACCCGGCGCGCTGCATCGGCTGCTCGATCTGCGCCAAGAAATGCTTCACTGGCGCCATCGGCATGCGCGTCCGCAGCGCCGAGGAACTCTCTGTTCTGAAAGAACAATAGGAGACGAACCATGACCACTCGTTTCGAGAACGGGATTGTCGTCACGCTGGGAGAAAAGAACCGCGTCCTGTGGAACGCGACGGTCGTCACCGACGGGGAACTGGTCACCGCGGTGGGCGATTCAGCCGAGTTGAAGCGCCGTTTCCCGGAAGCCAAATCCGTCGACTGCTCCGGGCAGATCGTCCTCCCCGGCTTCATCTGCACCCACCACCACTTCTATTCCACCATGGCGCGCGGCATGTCCATCCCCGGGAAGCCGGCGGTCAACTTCGTGCAGATCCTCGAACGGCTGTGGTGGAAAGTGGACCGGGCGCTGCTCGAGGAAGACATCCTCCTTTCCGCACAACTGCCCCTGATCGACTGCATCCGCAACGGGACGACGACTGTCATCGACCACCACGCCTCCCCTTCCATGCGGGACGGCTCGCTCGACCTGATCGAAAAAGCCGTCCGGCAGGCGGGTATCCGCGCCTCGCTGTGTTACGAGGTCTCCGACCGCAACACCCCCGGAGGCGGTGCCGCCGAAAATGAACGCTTCATCAAGAAGGTCGGCAAAGGCGACGGTCAGATTGCGGCCATGATGGGCCTGCACGCCTCATTCACCCTGTCGGATGCGACCCTCGAGCAGTGCGTCGGCATCGCCAGGGATGCCGGTGTCGGCTGCCACATTCACGTGGCCGAGGATGCCACCGACCGCGAGGACTCGCTCGCCAAATACAACATGCCCCCGGTCAAGCGCCTGGACAAGCTGGGCCTGACCGGGGAGAAGTCCATTTTCGTCCACTGCGTTCACATTGACGATTCCGAGATGGACATCCTCGCCGCGACGAAGACGACGGTCGTCCACAACCCCGAGTCGAACATGAACAACGCCGTTGGGGTCACGCCGCTGCTCAAACTGCTGAAGAAAGGCGTGCTGGTCGGTCTCGGCACCGACGGCATGGGCTCGGACATGCTCGTCCAGATGCGCTGCGCTTACCTGCTCCACCGCCTGGCGAACCACGACCCGCGCGTGGCGTTCCTGGAAGCGCCCCAACTCCTGCTCCAGAACAACGCCCGGATTGCCGAGCACCAGTTTGGCCTGCAGCTGGGAGAGATCGCCGAGGGCCGTCCAGCCGACTTTGCCATCCTCGACTACCAGCCCCCCACCCCGCTCAGCGAGGCCAACTTCCTCGGGCATCTCATCTTCGGCTTGGTGGACGCGACGGTCGACACAACGGTCTGCAGTGGGAAGATCCTGATGAAGGGGAAGAAAATCCTGAGCATGGACGAAGAGCGTCTTGCCGCCCGCTCACGCGAACTCGCCCCACAGATGTGGAAGCGATTGCAAGAACTGAAGTAATTCGTATCGTTGCGAGGAGGGCGCTCTCTGCCCGACGAAGCAACCCCCACGCGGGCGAGGAGATTGCTTCGCTCGCTGGGAAACGCTCGATCGCAACGACATATTAAAATTTTATTGGTAAAAGGATGATTTGGTTATGGAACGCGTTGCACTTTACCTGCAAGATTCGCACGACCTGCGTGACGGGCTGGACTGCGTCCGCTATGCCGAAAGCCAGGGCTTCGAGGCCGTCTGGCAGGCGGAATCGCGGTTGGTACGCGATGCCATTGTCCCGATGGCCGCCTACGCCGCGGTGACCGACCGCATCAAGGTCGGCTCGGCAGTCATCAACAACTGGACGCGCAACATCGGCCTGCTGGCAGCCACCTTCCTGACGTTGGACGACCTGGCACCGGACCGCATCATCTGCGGCATTGGCGCCTGGTGGGATCCGCTGGCGAAGAACATCGGCATCGACCGCAGGAAACCTCTGACGGCGATGAAAGAGACCGTAACAGTCCTGCGCCGCCTGCTGAACATGGAGCGCGTCACCTTCGATGGCGAGTTCATCCACGTCAGCGGCATCGAACTGGATGTGGTCCACGGCCGCCGCGAGCCGCGTCACGTCCCGATCATGATCGGTGCCACCGGCGACCAGATGATGGAACTGAGCGGCGAGATCGCCGACGGGGTGGTGTTGAACTATTGCGTCCCCCCGGAACACAACGACCACACCCTCGAACTCCTGGAAAAAGTTGCGCGCAAGTCCGGGCGCAAGCTGGAATCGCTCGAGCGGCCGCAATTGATCGTCTGCTCAGTGGATCACGACCACGAGAGGGCGATCGAAGCCAGCAAAATGCTGCTCTGCCAGTATCTCGCCCAGCAGCCGCACTTCGCCAGGGCGAGCGGTGTCTCCCAGGAAGTGGTGGCAGAGATCCAGACTACCCTGGGCTGGCCGGCCACCAAAGAGCAGATCAACAAGGCCAAGCACCTGGTCCCGGACGAACTGGTTCTGCGCATTACAGCTTCAGGGACGCCGGACGAGGCGCGCGCCAAGGTACAGGAGTACATCAAGCGCGGCGCCACCTGCCCCATTCTCTATTCAGCCGGGGGGAACATGAAACTGCTCATTGATACATTCGCTCCCGGGGTCTGAGCCACACGGTTATAATCCGTTAATATATTCAGCAACGAGGCCATGCGCCTCGTTACCCGGGCTTGACAAGGCCAAATTCAGTAGTATGATTTCCGACTCGTGTCTCAAATAGGATGAAACTATGGCAAAAAATCCTAATATAAAAAACGGTAGGACTCCTGCAAATCAATTGCGCCTGGAATACGAACGTCAAAATACTCTCTTTGACGCCCAACTGCCCATTGTCCAGCGTTTCCTCGAAGCACAGGCGCGCCAGATCGCGGAAGCCTATGCCGAACGGGCGCAGCATGTCCGCTTCACGCTTCCGGACCGGGTCATTGCGGCAAAAGGAACCCAGCCCTTAGCCGTCCAGCAGGCAGTTCGCGAACAACGCGTGGGCGGTTTCGCTGATAAGCTTGCCCGGCGGGATGTCCATGTTACACTGCGGCAGCGGCTGACCGAACTGGAACAGTCCAGCGATCAGGCAATTGTCATCGCCACGAGTCTGATCCGCTTTGCTTCGGCAACTCACTTGGTTCGCAATATGCTGCCATCTGGCAGAATTGTCGCCTACGTACCGGCCGAGGAAGACGACATCCCGTCCATCCCGGTCAGCGAGGGGACGGAACCAGAATCGGCGATTACCGCCTCCACAGACGCGATCGCGGAAGAAGGGAATGCTGAGGCTGGCCGCGGCAGTCTCCAGGTCCCGTACGTACCGGCAGCGCGGCGCTTCTACCTGCCGCAATGGGTGGCGTTCGGCGATAAAGGCGAGCTGCTGGTCAATACCGTCAAGGAAGCCGAAGCTCATATCGCTTCGATGCAGCATTTCCTGAACGTCCTTTTTGCGGCCCGTTCGCTGGCACCTTACATGGTCGCCGACGATGAGTTTGAAAAGAAGCGCTATGGGATGCTCGGCCAACTGGTCAACCAGGGCCGGTCGCTGGCTCTTCATCAGACCAGCCTGATCATCCAGAAGGTTCAGGAACGGGCCGCGGCCCAGAGCCTGAACAGGGGCCTCAGCCTGCGCCTGCCGTATTTCGACGACCAGGACCTGCAAGTTGAAATCTATGATTTCGTGATCATCCCTGCCGGCCGGATCATGTTCGTCCCCGCTTTTGTCGTCCGGGCAGTACGCGACGAACACGCCAAGGTGGCGCAGGATACGCGATTTAATGCTTCCACACGCAAGCATTTACTCACCGAATTAGAGCTGCTGGAAAAAGCATTTTTCAAGCCTGAATAAGTCTTACAAGGTGTTGTATGCTGTTTTCGATTGGTTTGTTGATTGTGATTATGTTCCTGGCTTATCGCGCCGCGCCGCGCGAAAAGCAACAGGACACGCTTGTGCATGGCGCGGGCCAGGTGGGTTTCCTGGCTGCTGTGGCGCTCTTCGGCGTTGACTATTTCACATCCTATTACTACGCCACCGGCGAGATGATGAACGCCCTGCACCCCTACGGGTTACAGAAATATGCCTTCATTGCCGTGGCCGTCATCGCCCTGTCCAACTTCGTCTTCGGCGCATTGTACATGTATTCGCTGGGGGTATTTAATGAGGGCGGCGGCTCTTTTACGGCGGCGATGCGCTACCTCGGGCCATCCCTCAGCCTGGTGGTGGCCGTCGTCCTGATCCAGGACTATATTTTCACGATCGTCGTCTCGACCCTGTCCGGCGTCCAGCAATTGCTCTCCATCGCCCAGCTGGCCGACACCCTGTGGGTCTGGCGATTCCTGATCGGCGCCGCGCTTGCCGCCGCCACCTGGTGGCTGACCATCCGCGGGCGCGGCGAATCGGCGCGCGTCGTCTTCATCATGCTGGCGGTCTTCATCATGCTGACCGTCATCATGGCGATCGGCCTGTTCCTCGCCAAAGGCCGCGGGATCGGCCCGCTGCCCTTCACCGAGGCCATTACACAGCCAAGCAGCGGTCAGGCCATGTACCACATGCTGACGGCTTCCATGAAGGGCCTGGTAGCTCTAAGCGGCCTGGAGGCCATGTCCAACGGCATCCAGTTCGTCATTCACGAAGACATGCCGGCGGTAGCCTGGGGCAAGAAACGCCTGCCGGGTCTGAACTGGCTCTGGAAATTTTACAGCGGCAGTTCCGGCATTGGCCGCATGGTGCAGACCTCCTTCCTTTTCTACGGCGGCCTGACGACTGCCTTCCTGGCATATTTCTCGATCCACTTCAACGCATTTGACAATATCGAAGGGCGTTCGCTGATTGGGAACCTGGCATTCATTGGCTTCAACCAGCTCGGCAGCGGCGGATGGATACTCTACTGGGCCTACCAGATCCTGGCTGTCGCCCTGCTGGCGTCCGCATCCATGACCGCCTACCAGGATTTACAGGCCATGGCCTGGCGCAATGTCGCCATTGGCGAAATCCCGGAAGTGGTTGTTTATCGTAACCCGAAAGGGACCTTTACCCGTCCGGTCACCGCGGCCGCCATCGCCGCCATCATCATCCAATTGCTGGTACGCGGCGAATCCAGCCTGGCAGTGCCCTATTACGGGGTCGGGGTCTTTATGCCGATCATGGCAATGGGCCTGGCGATCCGCCGCCACATCCTGGCGACCATGACGGGCCGCAAACGCTTCTGGGGCAGCCTGGGGGCGACCATCGCGGCGACACTCGCCGGCGTTGTTTTCATCGGCCAGATTGTGGGTAAATGGGGGGAAGGCGGCTGGGTGGTATTAATCTCCCTCAGCGTCCTGGTCCTGATGGCGCATGCCATCCTGATTTCACCCATCGGCTTCCGCACACCCCAAGACATTCACCGCATCATCCGCGAGAAATCCCGCATCCAGGGACAGATGGGCAATATCGTCGAGTGGCAATCCCTGAGGGTGCAGGAATATCGCTATCGCCTGCTCGTGGCGGTGGCGCATTTCTGGGAATGGTTTGGCGTCCGCCGCCCATTACGCTTCGAACCTCCAGTTCCTGCTGGTGAATTTGAAGCCGCCATGAACCACGCTGAGACTGAAACCTTCCTGGATCAGTATTTAGCCAGCAAACCGAAACGAAAACCAAAACTTGGCGGTGCGCCCAAAGAAACCGCTCCCGGCGACGAAGAAGACAAAAAAGGATAAACTCCACAGGAGACGAGCGCCGGAAGTTCGTCTCCCGTTTTTTACCAATGAGTTCAGCACCCATCCACAGCCTGCGCGTCCCGGAAGTCTTCCAATCGTTGGAGACTCCCCAAAACGGCCTGCCCACAGCCGAGGCAGAGTCGCGCCGGTCGCTATATGGGGACAATGTTCTTTCTGAACAGCCACGCCAGCCAAAATTGCAGAGATTCGTCAATCAAATCCGCCACCCTTTCATCATCCTGATGTTCCTGGCGGTACTGATCAGTTTCTGGCAAAGGGACTGGACTCTGGCTTTTGTCATCCTGCTCCTGACCATTACCAGCAGCGCTTTTTCCTACTGGCGTGAGTACCGCGCCGAACAAGCTATCGAAAAGCTGCGTCACCTGCTTCCGGCTTATGCGCACGTTATCCGTAACGGGACAGAAGCCCATATCCCGGCCAGCGAGGTCGTTCCGGGTGACGTGCTGATCCTGGCCGAGGGCGATAACGTCGCCGCGGATGCTCGCGTTGTTGAGGAGTTTGGGTTGCGGGTCAATAATGCATCCCTGACCGGCGAGGCTGTTGCAGCTCGCAAAACAGCCGAAGCATCCATTCTTCCCAATATCAGCGACCTGGAACGCCCCAACCTGATCTTCGCCGGGACATCGGTGGCATCCGGGACCGGCAAGGCCGTCGTCTACGCCACCGGCATGTTAACCCAGTTCGGCCGTATCGCCCACCTGACCCAGACTGTTCAGGAAGAGCCTTCCAGGTTCCAGAAAGAACTAGAACGCCTAGGAAAAATCCTTACCTGGGCGGCAGTGATAATCGGCAGCATCGTCTGGGCACTTGCTAATTATGAGCCGAATGTCAGCAGCCACTACGCCAACCCGCTGCTGCTCGCCCTGGGAACCATCGTTGCTTTGACACCGGAAGGCCTGCCGGCCACGCTGACACTTTCTCTGGCGATTGCCGTGCAACGGCTGGCCGGACGCGGTGTATTAGCCAAACGGCTGAACGTTGTCGAGACACTGGGCAATGTCTCGGTCATCTGTACCGATAAAAGCGGGACGCTGACCCAAAACCAGATGACCGTGCGTGAAGTCTGGGTAGCGCGCCACAAGCTCCAGGTCACGGGAGTAGGCTACGAGCCAAAAGGTCAATTCACGCCCTTGCCGGTGGATAATCCCTTCGAAAAAGACCTGCTTGCCCTGCTGGAAGCGGCTCTGTGCTGTAACAATGCCCGTATCAATCCGCCAACACCGGAACGCTCCACCTGGACCAGCCTGGGCGACCAGACCGAGGCAGCGCTCAAGGTAGCTGCCCTAAAATACAACTTGAACGAAGATGTTGTCTCCTTACTCTTACCGCGCATCCACGAAATCCCGTTTGATGCCCGGCGAAAGCGTATGACTACCATTCACCGCGAGATTGACCGGGAAATTGCTTTGTCGAAAGGCGCCCCGCGCGAAGTATTGCAACTCTGCTCGCACATCCAGGTTGACGGGGAGATTCGCCCACTTGACGAAACGGTCCGGACCGAGATCCTGGCCGCCAACGACGACTATGCCCGCCGCGCCCTGCGCGTTTTGGCTTTCGCCCGCCGGATCCTGCCGCCGCGTTCCGGCGCGTACACCGCCGAATCCGTCGAACGCGACCTGACCTTCCTCGGTCTCATGGCAATGATGGACCCGCCGCGCCCCGAGGTGGAACGAGCCATCCAGATTTTCCGCCAGGCCGGTATCCGCATAGTGATGATCACCGGCGATTATGGTCTTACCGCTGAATCGCTGGCGCGGCGCGTCGGCATGGTTACCACACCCAACCCGGTCATAGTGACCGGCGCCGAACTGGACGCATTGAGCGAACTGGCTCTGCAACAACTCTTAGATAAAGAAATCATCTTCGCCCGCATGGCCCCTGACCACAAACTTCGGCTGGTTTCGGCTTACCAGGCGCGCGGCGAAGTGGTAGCCGTGACCGGCGACGGCGTCAACGACGCCCCGGCGCTGCGTAAAGCCGATGTGGGCATCGCCATGGGTGTTATCGGAACAGACGTAGCCAAAGAAGCCGCCGATATCATCTTGACCAATGACAATTTCGGTTCCATCGTCGCCGCCATCGAAGAAGGGCGGGCTATTTATGATAATATCCGCAAGTTCATCACGTACATCTTCGCCAGCAACATCCCGGAAGTATTGCCGTTCCTGCTGACCGGAGCCATTGGCATCCCGCCCGCGCTGACCGTGCGGCAGATATTGGCAATTGACATGGGTACCGACATTCTCCCCGCCCTGGCGTTAGGGAGTGAAAAACCAGAACCGGGCATCATGACTTATCCCCCCCGCCCTTCCTCCCAGCTATTGTTGGACCGAGGCCTGCTGAAGCGCTCTTTCCTCTGGCTGGGGCTGCTCGAAGCCGGGTTATGCTACCTGGGTTTCCTGTCCACCTATTTATTCTCCGGCAATGTCAGCAGCCTCAATCTTTCTTTCCTGAACGCGATCCACTGGCCCCATCTTCTGGATATATCCGGCGATGTCGATGCAGTCGCCAGGACCGTCTTCCTGGCAGGCGTGGTCACCGTTCAGATTGGCAACGCCTTCGCCTGCCGGACATCCAAAGCGCACAACACTCAGATGGGCTGGGGGAGCAACAAAACTCTCCTGGGCGGAATCGTACTATCGCTGCTCCTGATTGCCGGGCTGGTCTACGTTCCGGCATTGGCGGAAGCATTTGACAACCAGATATTCCCCTTCATCTTGTGGCCAGCCCTTTTGCTCTATGCACTGGTGCTTTATACTATGGAATGGCTCCGTAAAGGTGTGATCCGTTGGACAGAAAAGAATCAAGAAAATCGTCCTTCCGATTCCGATGAAAGGAGGTAATAAATTATGAAAGTCATTGTTATGGGCTGTGGACGGATTGGCTCGCAGGTCAGCCAACTGCTATCCGAGCAGGGGCACGAGGTGACCGTCATCGACCACGATACCAATTCCGAGGGACGGCTCGGCTCCAACTTCAAAGGCAGCATCATTAAAGGCCTCGGCTTTGACCGCAACATCCTGATGCAAGCCGGTATCGAACAGGCAGAGGCATTCGTAGCAGCCAGCCAGTCGGATAATGCCAATATCGTGGCTGCGCGCATCGCTCGCAACATCTTCCACGTACCGCGCGTGGTGGCGCGTCTCTATGACCCGCGCCGGGCAGAAATCTATCAGCGCCTGGGACTGACCACCATTTCCTCAACAAACTGGGGAGCGGAACGCATTTTCCAGGTATTGACTCACGCCGACATTGACGTATGGAATACCTTCGGGAGCGGGGAAGTTGCCCTTGTCCATGTGGAGCTATCGCCGCAATTGACCGGGCGAAACGTGATGCAATTAAACGTACCCGGCGAGATAATGGTTGTATCGATCACGCGCAACGACCACGCCTTCATCCCTGCTACCGGCACAGAATTTCATGAAGGCGATCTGGTCCATCTGGTCGTCCTTTCATCGGCGATGAACCGTCTGGAAGAGTTGCTGGGAATGGAAGGGAGGTAGATATGTTTGTCATAATTGTCGGCGGTGGGAATATCGGCTCGCACCTGGCAAAAATGCTGCTGGAAGGCGGGCACACCGTAAAAGTCATCGAGGAGCGCCAGGCACTGCTCGAAAAACTTCCTAAAGAACTCCCGGTGGAGGTGATCGTCGCGGGAGATGGCAGTTCCCCACTCACGCTTGAAAATGCCGGCATTCATAAAGCCAACGTGCTGGCAGCCGTGACCGGGTCCGATGAAACCAATCTGGTTGTCACTTCCCTGGCGCGCTTCGAGTTCAACGTACCGCGCGTCATTGCGCGCGTCAACAATCCGAAAAACGCCTGGCTTTTTAATCAGGAGATGGGCGTGGATGTAGCCCTCAATCAGGCTGACATTCTGGCCCGGTTGGTGGCCGAAGAGATGTCTCTGGGTGACATGATGACCCTGCTCAAATTGCGGAAAGGTGAATTCTCGTTGATCGAAGAGAAAGTCCATCCGCTATCCCCCAGCGCCAACAAAAACCTGCGGGAAATTGATCTGCCAGACGAATCTGTCATCGTCGCAATCATCCGCAAAAGCCAGTTGCTCATCCCGCATGGCGATACCGTCCTGCTACCCGCCGACGAGGTGCTCGCGCTCGTCCACGCTTCGCAACTGAAACGACTGGCCGCCCTGCTCGGCCCGAAGGAGCCCATCACCCGCAATGGAAAAACAGGCTAACTCCCGTCTCTGCTTTGTGTGCGGGCTTGAAAATCCGGTCGGGTTGCATTTGAATTTTTACGAGACCGGGGCCGGCGAAGTGACCGTAGATTTCACACCGCCCGAACATTACCAGGGCTACCCGGGCGTCCTGCATGGCGGAATTGTTGCAGCTATCCTCGACGAGGCGGCTGGTCGCGCCCATATGGGCATTTTTCCACCCCGCTTTATGTTCACCGCCAAACTGGAAGTGAAATACCGTAAAAACATCCCGATCGGAAAGCCACTGAAGATCATTGGCAAGGCCGGCCAAGACCGCGGCCGCATGGCTGAGGGCTGGAGCGGAATCTACAATCAGGAAGGCGTACTGCTGGCCGAAGCCAACGCCCTGCTGGTGGATGTGCCCAACCCTCCGGACCCGTCTGAACTGCAAGAATCGGGCTGGAAGGTGTATCCCGATTAACCCGAAGACCTGGTTTCACCCAGAAACCAGGTCTCTTTTTTAGTTGTCAGACATCATCCCCATTCAGACTCCAGAATGGGTATAATAAAGGTGTCATCCATCCGGAGAAAAGTCCATGATTACTGAATACCAGCGCCCGCAAACCCTGGAAGAAGCCCTGAAATTGCTGTCTGCGCCGAATACACGCCCGCTCGGGGGTGGGACAGTGTTAACGCATCCGGGCGATGAATCCTTCGCCGTCGTGGACTTGCAAGCCCTCGGCCTGGACAAACTCCACAAGTCTGGCAACAATCTCGAAATCGGTGCGACCCTTACGTTGCAGACTCTGCTCGAATCTCCTCATACGCCCGCAGCGCTGAAAGCCGCCATCAAATTGGATGCTCCCCTCAATCTGCGTAATATGAGGACTGTGGCGGGCGCGTTGGTAACGTGCGACGGGCGTTCGCCTTTCGCGGCGGTGATGCTGGCATTGGATGCGAAACTCGAAATTCGTAATACCATGTTCGAAAACCGTGAAACCGGCGGCGAATCCCGAATCACGACTAACGATTCCCAAATAACGAGCATCGGCGATTTCCTGCCCCTGCGCCCTGCTGGGCAACTGATCACATCCATCACCATCCCCCTCAACACCAAACTCACCTTCGAGACGGTCGCCCGCAGCCTCGCGGACAAGCCCATCGTCTGCGCCGCGCTGGCGCAGTGGCCCTCCGGGCGGACACGGCTGGTCATCGGCGGATGGGGAAAAGCCCCCACACTAGCGATGGACGGGAATGAAGCCTCCGCCGTGGATGCTTCGACAAGCTCATCGCAGGCCGCGGCCCGCAACGCCGCCCACGATGCGACCGACGAGTGGGCCAGCGCGGAATATCGCATGGATATTGCTGCTGTGCTGGCGAAGCGATGCCTGGATAAAATATTGCGCGACAAAATAGAATAATCCGTGTTCATCTGTGCTTATCTGTGACTACTCCATCCTTCGATACTATCCTCCCCGGCGACTGCCTCGAAGTTCTCGCCCAACTTCCCGAGAACTCGGTGGACACCGTCTTTGCTGACCCGCCCTACAACCTCCAAATCTCCCAGGAACTCTGGCGGCCCAACCGTACGCGCGTCGCGGGGGTGGAGGATGGCTGGGACAAGTTTGCCAGTTTTGAAGAATATGACCAATTCACGCG
>Ga0105152_10000036_pt1 | contig 27571 bp, 23 predicted proteins | sample LakBais05cmmetaG_FD_81534 | JGI IMG/M metagenome (GOLD analysis project Ga0105152, IMG submission 81534) | Lake sediment microbial communities from Lake Baikal, Russia to study Microbial Dark Matter (Phase II) - Lake Baikal sediment 0-5 cm | ecosystem: Environmental > Aquatic > Freshwater >...
GGGGATGTTATAGCATGGATCGGTAGTCCGAACGAAAATGATCTTAGTAACCTTTATCCCAAAGATGAACGTTTGGTCGTAATTTATTTGGCGGTTAATAAAACAGGTAAATTGGTCGACTGCACATTCACATCACCTCTTACTTATGAAAAACCATCTTCCGTCTGTTCTGCGAAAAAGAAAGCCTTACAAACCGCCATTGCCGGATATACCACAACTCCTACGGTCACGATCACCCCGCTGCCTTCTCTGACACCAACCGCAACAGAAGTACCACCGACACCTACAGTCACCCCGACGCCCACTGCGCTCCCCAAAACATTTGCAACTTCATCAGGCTTGCCCGGTTGGGTAGTGGTGATTGTGATTGCTGGTCTGATTGGAATCGCCGGTTGGATTATTTGGATTGTCAGGTCCCGCCGTCAAAAGTAATTCTTCCACGAAGTGAGTAACAAGAACCTCAACATCCATTGATATACATGGGGGACGTTGAGGTTTTTCTGTCAGGCAAAAAACGGAATACTATTTAACGATTTACATTAATCCCCTCGCTGGTTGATCTGCAGCTTGGTGACGATCCCTTGATAAGTCAGAATGTATAGATTGCCTTTTATGTCAAACGCCATCGACCGGGTGCCTGGCCGGAATTCGAAAGTTTCCAGATAACGGCCGTTTGAGTCAAAAACCTGAATGCCGTGGGTGTCGCTGACATAGATGCGGCTCTGGTTATCGACCGCAATGGCATCCACCGCCTGAAAGATGCCGGGACCTTCGCCGTCTCCACCAAATTTATTCTGATATTTACCGTCACGGTTGTAGATAAAGACCAGATTATTGAAGCTGCCGAGCAGGTAAATGTTGCCCACCCCATCCACAGCTACGGTTGTATCCAATTCGCTGTGGTCGGTGACGTTGCCAATGGGGCTGTCCAGGTACAAGTCCACCTGCCCATTTTTGTCAAAGCGCACGATGTTTTCGTGATCGGTGAAATACACGCCCAACACACTGCCGTCCGGTGCGGTGGCAACATCTTCAAAATAGCCTTCTCCCGGATAGGTAAGTTTGCCAAGACGTTCGCCGGTCTGTCCGCCAAAGATATAGATGCCGTCGCTCGAAGCGATATAAACCTGCCCGTTCAGATCGGCTGCCATGCCTGCAATGAACAGATCCTTGCCATTGTACTTTTTACCGGTATGCCATTGGGAGACATAGTTCCTATCCGGATCGAAGACCTGGATCAATCTGGTATCGATATCTCCAATATAGATATTGTTCTGGCTGTCCACTCCGATGTACCGGGCGTCGCTGAACAAACCCGCACCGGTGCCTTAACCACCGAATGTGAACACGGTTGATGCAAACGGCACTTCGGTGGGGGTGGGGCTGGGCGTTTCCGTGGAAAAAGGTGCGACAAGGGATTCGGGATGTTTCTCATTGACAACACCGAAGATGATCGCGATGATAACAGCCATGAGCCCGATCGCTATGCCGGCAACAGCCAGTATGCCGATGGCGCTCCGTGAGTTTCGGCTACCAGACATACTTGCCTGGGAGGTGTTCGTGGTCATGTCTGTAAAACCCTGTGTCAGTTGAAAGACGGTCCCATCCGGCAAGGGGACCAATCCGCCGGCGGCCAATTTCTCGAACAGTTCCTTGGATTCGCGCAGACTGGTGCCATAGGTCTTCTTGAATAACTTTATCGCCTCGAGCGGGCTGACATCGATATAGAGTTTGGCGATCTTTTGCAGCGATTCGGTCTGTGAGGGAGTGGTGGAGATCACCTTCATTTGGCCAGGTAAAATGACCGGTTGACCGGCGGCAATTGCATCAATGGCTCGTTTGCTCTCGGTCAGACTGGTATCAAACACCTCCCGATAAATGCGGATAGCCTCAACTTGTTTCCCTGAGCGGGCGAGGTCCGCCATGCGTTTCAGGTCAAGGGTGTGCTCCAGGATATTCGATACCGGCGCATCAGCCGGTTCCCGGTTCATTGCACCGAGCAGTTCGGTGGGCAGCAGGACAGTGGAATGACAAAAAGGGCATTTTATGGTCAGAGAGCCCCATTGAATGTTTTCCAGTGGGGCGCCGCAATTTGGACAATCAAGTGTTTTTGACATACCCAACCTTCCAGTGCATCCCGAATCAAGTGAATTTGGAAACAAACACTATTATATGACGAACCTACAGGAATAATAACCGTAGTTATTATTGTTGTGGTTTCTAAATGGGAATACGAGCACAAATAAGATAATCATAAGAAAAATGCCCGAAACGAAAATGACAGGTGACGAAGGGCAACCTAAAACGTGTTTTAACGTAAATAGAAATAGATGGCAATGTTATTGATGAGGAACAAATGATTGAACGGATTTTTAGAGCCATACGATTAGACAGTGTATTTTACCGGGAAGCGGCGGATGATCCAACCCTGGATATGGAAAGCGTCCTGATCGTCATCCTGGTGTCAGTGATCTCTTCCCTCGGGACACTCACGGGTCAGGAAGGATCCTGGCTTGCATATATTGGTATGGTAGCCAACAGTATCCTTCTGGGATGGCTGTTGTGGGCGGTGGTCGCATGGTTTGTAGGCAAGAATGTTCTGGACGGCGAGGGCAGTCTGAGCGGTATACTGCGCGGGCTGGGCTATGCCAGCGCCCCACGCCTGTTGGGGATATTCGGCGGGTTGCCTATCATCGGCTGGATCTTCAGCCTGGCAGGCGGCATCCTGAGCTTGATCGCAGGCATCATTGCGATTAGGGAAGGTATGTCGGTGGATACCGGCAAGGCGATCATCATCGCTCTGCTGGGTGCGTTGTTCTACATTGCAGTTTCCGTACTGATCGGTGTGTTATCACTGCCCTTGAAACTTGTGTTTTAGGTTATCGGACATTTATCGGTTTTATCGGATAAATAGTATAAGCGCCTTCCGTGCGGAAGGCGCTATAGTTACTATATCCATATTCCTTGTCATCTGTTTGCCTGTCGATCCCTTTCGATCAACAACTTCAATCCTTCAACCGCCACCTTGATGGCGCGGTTAACATCCAGCGGAGCGTACCCGGTGCGGTCGGGTTTATCGGGTGCTTTTTCCTTGTTGGGGTCGCCAATGATGAGCATGGCGCCACCGGCACGCTTGCGATAGATGGCTGACAGGATGAAAATTGCTGCCGATTCCATTTCGGAACAGACTGCCCCACCCGCCTTCCAGGCTTTCCAGCGCTCGGCAAGACGTCCGGCGATCGGCATGCGTCCCATCTCAGTCTCGCCGTAGAAGGAATCTTTTGATTGGGTGATGCCGCAGCGATGGGGTATGCCGGCTTTGGCAGCCGCATCGCGCAATGCCAGCACGATATCCGGGTCGGCTATGGCCGGGAATTCCAGCGGCAGATATTGCCTGGTGGTACCCTCATCGCGGATGGCACCGGTGACAATCGCCACCTCGCCGGAGCGGGTGCTATCCGCGATGCCGCCTGCCGTACCGACGCGGATAAATGTATCAGCTCCAATGGCGATCAACTCTTCAACCGCGATGGCGGTTGAGGGGCAACCGATGCCGGTCGAACAAACGGATACCTTTTCACCCAGTAATGCACCGGTGTAAATGACGTATTCGCGGTGGCGAGCGATGAATTTGGGATTATCGAAATAGGCGGCTATCTTCTCACAGCGATCCGGGTCACCCGGCAGTAATATATAGCGACCGATATCGCCTTTTTTCGCCTGGATATGGTACTGAAGTTTGTCTTTCGGAGGCATTTTTTTCCTCTCACAGTGGAATGGGAGGTCTATACTATCATGGACTAAAAAGGGCGTCAAATCATCAAAGCTGAGCTATTCTCTTGGAGTATTCTTTTTATCGCTTGTCATTAGTGCTTTTCGACAGGCATGGGCTTTGGAAAAATGATCGGTACAGATCCTGGGTACACCGGCGTCTTTAATTTACCTAAAAGACGTTATTCATATAGATCGATACCGGATGGATAATCAATGGAATAGGTAAACTTGAATCATAACCACCAATCCCATGAAACATACCATTCCAAGACTATGCGGGAGAACTTTACGTAGTATCTTGTGTTCATTCCCAATCTGGGATGTGGCGGTAGCTGTGATCGTTATACTCTGGGGGGAAATGAGCTTTCCGGCAACGCCACCGCTGGTGTTGGCGGCTGCCATATCTACCGGGTTGATACCCAATTGACTTGCACTGATCTGCTGCAGATTGCCGAACAGGACGTTGGAGGCTGTAATCGAGCCGGTCGAGATGACCCCCAACCAGCCCAGAACGGTACCAAAAAAGGGGTACAGAACGCCGCTGTTGGCAAAAGCTAGTCCTAGGGTCGCATCCAACCCGGTGTAACGGGCGATGAATCCGAGCGCAATCAGAAGGCTGATGGTCAGGAGTGTTCCGACTGCCTGGCGGAGTGTAACCCAATACGCTCGAAGCATGCCTTTCCATGAATGTCCTATACAAATACCGGTCAGCAATGAACCCAGAAGCACAGCCGTGCCGATGGAAGACAACCAATTGAAAGTGTAGACTGCGCCAAGCGGTTGTGCCGCAAAGCTCAGGGGAGGCGTGCGAATAACCGCGCCATCCAGACCGGCAATCACGATACTTATGCTGGCGCCGTCCAGAATAGTTTTTACCTGGGGAATACCCCACACGAATACCATCACACACAGGATGATCCACGGTAGCCAGGGACCAGCAGTGTTTTTGTGGGGAGGAATATCAACCACAGCAACCTGAGATTTCTGAACATAGGGTTGGTAGATTTCACGCGGTTTCCAAAAACGCAGCAGGATCAATAAGGCGATCAGGGAGGCAATTGCGCCTGCTATGGTTGCCAGCCAGGGACCATGCCAGACGGCGGTCGCGGTTTGGGCAATGGTATAACTCAAACTGACCGCCAGGATTGCAGGGAATACCCCCAGCATGCGTTTAAATCCAGAAAATGTCCAGACCAGCCAGGCAGCCAGGATCAGATTGAGCGGTATTAGTTGCAGGGCACCGGTTTTCGCAAGATCAAAAATGCTGAGCCCGGTGACGCCTTGAAGAGCGAGCATACCTGTCCCGATCGAACCATAAACCACCGATGTACTGTTGGCGATTAAGGAAAGCACAGCTGCTTGTAGCTTTGGGAAACCCAGCCCGATAAGAATGACCGAGGTGATCGCGACTGGTGTCCCAAATCCGGATGCGCCTTCAAAGAAGGACCCAAGGCAGATGACCACCAGGAGAAGCTGCAGACGCTGGTCGGGTGTGATGCCTATCAGGCTGGATTGCAGTTGAGAGAACAAACCTTTTTGTTCAACCAGCTGGAAAAGGAAGAGGATGTTGAGGATGATCCAGCCGATCGGTAACAACCCATAGGCGGCGCCATAAACAGTGCTCAATACTGCCATCCCGGCAGGCAATCGATAAAACACCAGGGAGATAACCACTGCGGCGAGCAGACCCAGTCCGGCTGCCATTTGCGCTTTCAGTTTTAACACGGACATGCTGCCCAACAGCAACGCGATCGGCAATAATGCGACCAGGGTCGAGATCAGTGGATTATTGAAGGGATCATAGTTTTGTATGTAATTCATAACTTGTGCCGCATAGGGATTGATCCGGATTTATCATTTTTCCTAAAAACCAGGTTCCTGATCAGTATAGACAAGGTGGAATCCCAGACAGATACCCAGGAACATCTCCGCACCGGAGGTTGCGCCATGCATGAGCAGTCGTTCAAGGCTGGCTTCTAAGCTACCCGGGTCATCGGGATGCATGAGCTGGCGCGTGACTTCATGGAGCTTTTCGGAATATTCCCCTGCCAATGCGTGACGCAAAACGGTCAGGCTCAACAGGGATGTAACAGAATCCGTTAATTGTTCTTTCAATGCTCCACTCAAAAGCCGTAAATACTGATCTGCGCGTGGGTGGCGTGAGCGATGCATGGCTGCCAGCATACCAACCAGCAGATCGTCGCCGGAGGGGGTGCCGCCGATACCGTAACCGAGTAGCCTGATGGTTGAGCTCGCCACGGCTTTCTCATCGCCATACTTTAGGGCTGTGAGTAAAGCACCTATCACCGGGGCTGCCAGGTGGGCGATTCGCAGGTCGGGGTGATCATCAAGTAATAATTTTCCATTGAACAACATGCGGTGATTTTCGAGCAATGGGACAAGGCCGGCGTGGTTTGCCTGCTTGAAAACGTAATCGGAGGACCATGTGAGCAACTCCAGGAAGGTTTCACTATCGTCAGGGTCGGTCAGATGCGACATACCGGGAGACCATACAGACGCCTCGGAGTAGTCAAATAAAACATCGGTTCCAATGATAGCCAGACACCGATTCTGTATCAGATTAACCTTCTGCTTGGTTTCGATCCCTTCTTTAATGAAACTTCTTAGCTGACCATCTGCAAGCATCAGTGCATACGGTAACCCTCCAGCCTGGCTGAAAGTGAGTGCTATGATCTGCTGAGTATTATCCAGCTTGATATTGACCGCCCGGTCAAACACACTATGGATTACTCCCAGCGGTCCGGGGTTTGACAGGCAATCCAAAATGGCGCTGCTTAATGATGCGATCTTGACACGCATGATTGTCTATTTGCCAACCAATGGAAGGTAATACAGACTATCAAAAAGGAACTCAATGGCTCCAATGTCGCAGCCGCCACCCTGTGGCCTGCGGTGTCCATTGATATCGGTCGCCGGGCAGTTAAATCGTCTGGCAGCATCGATCAAAGGGCTGGTTTTCAGAGGTTGGGGGGTGAAGTTAGACAGGTCCGACACAGCGATTTGTGGGTCTATCCCACAGATGGATTGATTTCCCGGGCAGACATCCTCCTTGACACCGAAAATAAGCGAGTAATCGAATTCAAAGGTGTCTGCTGATAGATCCTCTGAATAGGACAGGCAGCTCGCCTCGGCTGGGTTTGTAAAGTCGGATTGTCCAATGAACAGATCGTTGCGCATGATCACGCGCTCGCTGCCTTCACAATTTCCCCCTTCGCTACATTGCGCAATGACCAGACAGTCGCCCTGCCCCGTGATGCTGGCATTGGTAACCGTTATGCGGCTGCCACGCCATAGATCAAAAGATAGTGCGTTTCCGAAGGCGCGGCAGTCATCCACCGCGCTTTCACTCTGACCGTCGCCGTTATAATCGCCGCTGGCAGTGAATGGTTTGCCATTGAAAAAAGCACAATTACCGACAACGATTGTATTTTCGATCGTTGCCACACCCCGGGTCTTAATTTGATTGCCAGCGTTCCCCTCTGCCCGGCTGCGGCGAATTTCAATTCTAATGTTGTGGTTGCCATACAGCAGGTCCAAACCATCCGAGGTATTATGCAGAAAAGCGGAATCCTCGATGATCCAGTGACCACCGGTTTCTCCCGTGCCGACCCCATCACCATACCCCCCGGCTGGTTGAGCCCAGCAACCGGTCGGCTGTTCACCTGGAAAGCTCTCAACACAGCCGTTCCATTCGACCAGCCAGTGTGAGAATGCCATAGTGCCGTTGTTTGAATCGCTGCCCTGCCAGAGATCACCGTCCCACCCGACCCAGCCATTGCCTGCCAGGCGCGTGTTTTCGATGCGCCAATCGGTAAGACGACCGGCGTGGATCCCGGCGGAAGCCAGTCCGTGGATGTTCAAATCGCGCAGCCAGATATTCTCCGCGTCTTCAGCATAGATCCCCACAGAAGCCCATTCCCCATATGGGAAGCTGCCGCGTTGGCAGCTCAGGTCATCATTCGGATGGCCATCTGCACAGGTGGCATGGTCGGTCAATTCCAGACATGCGATAACCGCATTGCTTGTGCGGGTCAGGTCAAATAAACGGCTGGCACGTTCGGCACCCCATAATTCGGGCGGTGCCGGGCAACCTGTACTCCAACCCTCGCCCAGGATCAGAGTTGGATGCTGCGGGTTGGGACCTGCGGGTATGGGAGGCATCTGGCAGTCCCATGGGTTGTCTGGATTACACAGGGCGGGTGACTCTGCTCCGGGTGAGCCATAACCCAACCGGTAACTGCCGCTGGCGATGATCAAAGTGTCGCCTCCCGCGATACGCGGCGGACCACCGGGAGGCAGCACACGGAATGGGTGATCCCATGCGCAGGCTTGATCCTGACCGCTGCCCGGGTAGGGGATATCAGCCTGTCCGTTACACTGCTGTGTATTGCCTCCGTCTGGCCGGATATAGTATATTGTTCCGCCAGGTGAGATCACATCTGGGAGCGCGTTCCTGCCAGGTATTAATACACTACAGGCAGATGCCAGCAGTGAAATCAGCACAATGATGGTGATTTTTATCTTCATGATTCCTGTTACCAGTAATTATATCCAGAACAACCAAAATGGATATCCACTACCGGATTTAAACTGTAAACCAATTGTAAGCGTATTTCCCCAGAAAGATTGATATTATGAATAACAGTATTCAGACTAACATAGGATTAATGATGCACATGATGCTTGGGCGGATATAACCATGCCTGTTTTTGTATTTAGACCAGATGTCATCCCGTTGTTGATTGGAATAGGAATATCTGCCTATCTGTTAAATGTTGGGCTTAAATATCGTCACACCAAGATAGGCGTTGATTTTTTGGTATTGATGTCGCTGGTGCACATCTGGCAGATCAGCAACGCCTTTAATGTATCCACCGCAGTTTTATGGCTAGTCAGTATTTTTACCGGTATCGGGGTTGCATGCATGGCTGCAATCCCCGTCCTTATTCTTGTTTTTGCAGCACGTTTAACAAGGCGTGAGGTGTTAACCAAGCGCAGTATTGTTATACTGCTTTGCATTGTGCCTGCAATCACTGCCATACTGGTTGCAACGAATAACTTGCATCATCTGGTTTTTACCGGATTCAGCTTGAATGTTCTGAGTTCAGGTTTCTTAATCAAGACCGATTTCGGACCGTGGTATCGAATACATGGTTTCTATTCGTATATATTAATATCCGTAGCCATAATATTCTTATTAGATTGGTTGCGAAAGGCGAATCCAACCAGTCGTGGTCAAGCAATTATCCTTCTGCTTGGGATACTCCCACCAATTACATTTAATGTGATCTATACCTCCGGGGTCATTAATATGGTCATTGATCCAACTCCCCTGGCATTTAGTATTTCAGGATTTGTCCTGTTGTGGGGTCTTTATCGATATGGTTTGCTGGATATGGTACCGATCGCCAGGGAAATGGTTATCGAAAGTATTCATGATGGGGTGATCGTGGTGGATAACCAGGGATCGGTGCTGGATATAAACCCGGCAGCTGCAAAATTATTTAAGGGCAAACCGGGTGATCTGATCGGGAAAAAGATGAGGGAATTATTCAACCAGCATGGAGCCCGCTTGATCATTGAGAAAAATGAAAAAGGGGAATACAACTCGTTACACTTGAACACCAGCAACGAGGTTATAGATTATGAGGTGCGCACATCACCAATCAACGACAAAAGCGGGATCCTGGAAGGCAAGGTCATTCTTTTCAACGATGTGACAAAGCAACGGCGGTTGGAAGATGAGTTGCGACAACTATCCTCGCTGGATCATCTTACTGGATTGCTGAACCGGCGAACTTTTTTTATTGAATTGGAAAAACAGATCAGGCTTGCACACCGTTACCATTTCATGCTCTCCGTTTGCATGCTGGATCTGGATCGATTTAAAGAGTTGAATGATCGTTATGGACATCAGATTGGTGATGAAGCCCTGACGCTGGCTTCAGAGACAATTCAAAAGACAGTGAGAAAGACCGATTTTGTTGCCAGATACGGCGGGGACGAACTTGCTCTCCTGCTCGTCCATACCGGTGAACGAGGGGCTATGGCTCTCTGCCAGCGCATCAATAAGGCTGTAGCTGAAATAGTCATCCAGAAGGATTTTCAGATGGGGGTAAGCATCGGATTGACCTGTTTAACAAAACAGGATAGTGAGACTGGTGAAACGATAATCGGTCGGGCTGATCGGGCGTTATATCAGGCAAAAACTGAAGGGCGTGGGGGAATCGCCGTGGGGTAGTACTGGCCGATTCAAGCATCCCGCAGGTCTTCATGAAAATTTACACCAAAACAACAGATAGAATCTGACCTGATATAATATCGGACATGAAATATCATATTTGGACCGAAGGCTGCCAGATGAATGTGGCAGATTCGCAAAGGGTTGCGGCTGCCTTGGAACGATTGGGATTGGAAAACAGCCATCTGCCCGACGAAGCTGATGTGATCGTGCTGAATACCTGCGTCGTCCGACAAAGTGCCGAGGATAAGGCATATGGGCGATTGAGCTCATTACGACCCCTGAAAACGATAAACCCGGATCTTATTATTAATTTGATGGGTTGCCTGGTGGGTTCGCGTAACCAGGCTCAACTGAAAGAACGGTTCCCCTATGTGGATGTGTTTTCTCCGCCGTCAGATCCCGGACCGTTGATCGCCCATCTGACCCAGGGTGAAACCCGTCGCCAGCATGACATCGAACTTGTTACACGGAATGCCCTGTTGGATGAGGAGCTACCCCTCCCGAAGCCGGACACAGGGCAGGTGAGTGTGTTCCTGCCGGTCGTGCTGGGTTGTTCTCACGGTTGTACGTATTGTGTGATCCCTTCCCGGCGGGGAAAAGAACACAGCCGTCCGCCAGCTGACATTCTGTCGGAAGCACGCAGTTTGGCGCATCAGGGAGTGAAGGAGATCACCCTGCTGGGTCAGATCGTCGACCGTTACGGTTGCGATCTGGATGCAGGGCAGGATTTATCTGATTTGCTTTGCCGGTTGAGTGAGATCGAAGGCATCCAGCGCATCCGTTATCTGACTTCGCACCCCAATTTTTTGACTGACAGAATACTTGAAACCACCGCCAGAATATCAAAGGCGTGCCCGCATATCGAAGTGCCTGTCCAGGCAGGCGATGACAAGGTATTGGCAGCCATGCGGCGTGGATATTCTGTGAACGATTACCGTACCCTGGTCTCCAGGGTACGTACATATTTGCCGGAGGGCTCGATTGGTACCGATATCATTGTGGGTTTCCCGGGTGAAACGGAAAGCCAGTTCCAGAATACCGTTGATTTGCTGGAAGACTTGAAATTGGATGTAGCGCATCTTGCACGCTACTCGCCACGGCCTGGGACACCTGCTTATCGAAATCTAAGCGATGATGTCACCGCAAATGAAAAGCTACACCGCTTCCGGGTTCTGGAAGAACTTCAAGAACGAATCGTTGGAGAAATTAACTCCCGCCTGTTAGGAACGCAGCAGGAAGTGCTTTTTGAATCCAAGGTCAGGGGCAGATGGCGGGGTCGTACCCGTACCAATAAATTGGTATTCGTTGAAAGTGAAGAGAATCTTACCGGAGCTCTACGTCAGGTGACGCTCACCTGGACGGGCCCATGGTCCATGCAAGCAACTCTGGCTTAGATACTGATCAACCCCCATATTATTTTTGTTATTAATAGAAATTGCAGGGCGAATTCAATATTTGTTGCGCTATATCAATAAAATTGAAATAACCTTGACAATAATTAATAAGTTATTTAAAATATATTAGATAATTCAAAGAAACAATTAATATAATGAAGGTGAGGGCGCGATGGCACAGGAATCTGACAGATTAATGATCCTGGAACTGCTTGAAAAGGGAAAAATAACCAGCGAGGAGGCTGATAAACTGCTTGCATCGTTAAACCCAGTGGATCGCGCAGAAGCAGCAGAGCCTGTCGATCTCAAGGCGGGGTACAATAACAAACCGCGCCGGGCTCACTGGATGCGTATCCGGGTTACCGAACTGTCATCCGGAAAACGAAAATTCAGCCTGTTACTGCCGATCTTTTTCATAAAATTTGGTATCTCATTTACTGTGAGACGGGTTAAAACTGCTGAAGAACGGGATGGTCTCCAAACGGGCAGGGAGTTTTTTAAGGATGCTGTTAAAGGGAAGGTTGTGGATGTGTCTGATCCCGAGGATGACGAGCGGGTTGAGATCTCATTCCTGTAAATCTGTAACCAACTGAACTGACCCGAAAATCCCTGACACCAGTTGTGGTTTTCTTTCATCTGGAGTTGTAAGTTATGTTTTTTAAACACAAACTGAACCAATTTGGGAATTTCTATCGCGACTACCCGCGTACTTTCTGGACCTTGATGGGCGTGTCATTCATCGACCATCTGGGTGGAGCATTGCTATTCCCATTCTTTGCCCTGTATATCACGTCCAAGTTCAATGTGGGCATGACCGAGGTGGGCATCTTATTTGCCCTTTTTTCGATTTCGAGTTTCATTGGTTCCGCGCTGGGTGGCGCATTGAGTGACCGGTTGGGTCGAAGAGGTATGTTGATCTTCAGCCTGATTTCAACCTCAGCCAGCAGCATATTAATGGGTCTGGTGAATTCGCTCGAAGTTTTTTATGGATTGGCACTTCTGGTTGGAATATTCACCGATGTGGGTGGACCTGCCCGCCAGGCCATGATGGCTGACCTGCTGCCTGAAGAAAAACGGGTCTCCGGTTTTGGTATCTTCAGGGTTGTTTTTAACATATCAGCCGCCATTGGACCAGCCATCGGTGGTTTTATGGCAACCCGTTCCTACCTGGTGCTCTTCATTACTGACGCGGTCTTAAGTTTCATCACAGCCATCCTTGTGTATCTTTATATCCCGGAAACAAAGCCAGAAGAACACCTGGATACTCCCAAGGAAAGCATTGGTGCCACCTTCCGCGGTTATTTCACGGTGTTGAAAGACCGGATTTTCGTCTTCTATATTTTTGCCAGCATCCTGGCGGGTCTGGTCTATATGAACTTCAATACCACGCTGGGAGTGTTCCTGCGTGATTATCGCGGTATTCCCGAATCTGGATACGGCTTGTTGATCACCATCAATGCCACCATGGTTGTCATCATGCAATTCTCGATCTCGCGGGTCATCGATAAGTATAAACCGATGGTGATGATGGCGCTCGGCACATTGCTGTCAGGTCTGGGATTCGCCTTGTTTGGATTTGTCAACACTTTCAGCCTGGCTATTTTTGCCATGGTGATTCTGACTATAGGCGAGATGATCTGGGCTCCTGTCTCAAATGCGCTGGTGGCCATGTTTGCCCCTGAGGATAAACGTGGGCGCTACATGGCGGCCTTCGGTTTCTCGTGGAGTATCCCATTTGCTGTTGGACCACTGTTGGCAGGTTCATTCCTTGATTCGGGCAATGGCAACTGGCTATGGTATGCCTGTGGAATCATCGGTATACTGGGAACGTTGTGTTTCCTTACGTTGAATAAAGCGATCCAGAGTACCCGAAAGGATGCACAATCGGAGCCGGTTCAGGTATAATCTGAAAAAGTGAAATGAAGAGCATTTATTTTCTGATCACTTAATTCCCGCAGTAATCTTCACAGATTGCATGGGGGGATTTATTCAAGCAAAGGTCGATCGCATTGATCTTCTGCCTGGATGTATTCCGTGACCGGTTGTTCCTGTTGTATATCAGCGCTTGCATCTTGCTGGGATTGGTTTACATGAATTTGAACACCACCCTCGGCGTATATCTGCGCGACAGTCAGGGCATCCCTTCTTCAGGTTACGGCATGCTATTGACATTGAATGCGGTCTGGCGGTTCTGATGTAGTTCTGGATTACACGCAGGATTGAACGCCGCCCACCCATGTTGATGATGGCGCTTGGCATGGCGTTGACGATGGTTGGATTTCTGCTTTTCGGTTTCGATGGGGGGTACCCGCTTTTTGTCCTTGCAATGGCAATCCTGACCATCGGTGAAATGGTCTGGGCACCGGTGGAAAACACCCTGGTGGCTATGTTCGCCCTGGAACATATGCGCGGGCGCTATATGGCGGTTTTCGGTTTCTCCTGGAGCATTCCGTTTGCTGCCGGGCCATATCTGGCAGGTCTCGTGATAGATAATCTGAATCCGCATTTGATCTGGTATATCTGTGGCGCGATAGGTTTCATAGGCACTTTTTATTACATGACATTAAACAAGCCTGCCATGAAACGACAGGCGGTCAATCCCGGAAATAAATAAGGTAACGACCAGAATCGTGATTGGTGCTATTCAGACATAGATTGTGACTTGTAATATACAAAATGAACATTTAATAATTTATATTGTCTATACCATCCCGGTTTATGCTAAAATAAGCATAATTAAATAAGTTACACCGATCAAATGGCTGAAAACCCGGTCAACGATCTACTTAATGAATGTCTGGAACTGGAATACAAGGGGGAATACGGCCAGGCGATTAGCCGTATCCAACAGGCGCTTGATAACGTCGATGAAAACCGCTTTTCCGAACAGGATAAAGCCAGAGCTATCATCCGCATGGGCTGGTTGGAATTCATGTTGGGTCATTACATCCAGGCGTGGGAGATCACTGATAGCGGGTTGAAGCTTGCGGAACCGAAATCGGCGGCTACCTATGAGGGATTGATCAGCCGCGCGGCCATCATGGCTGAGACCAATGACCTGTCGGGATCTGAAAAGGAATACACGCGTGCAATCGAGCTTTGCCGGGAACTGGGGTTGGAGAGTGTACTCTACCGCGGGTTACATGGGTTGGCCGTGGGGGTTTACCTGCCACGTGGTCAGTTCGATCTGGCACTCTCATTCGAACGTGAAGCCTTGCTGCTCGCCCGGCGGGAACCGGCCAATAAGCCAATATGGAAATTCCTGAGTACCATCGGATGGGTTCACTGGCTCAGTGGGAATTCATACGAATTGAATGAAACACTCGAACGACTCCAGTATGAAATCACACCCGATACACCCAGCGAGGGATATTATTTGGTATTGCGGGCGCAAGCCATCCTTGATTCTCACCATGATCGCGAGATGGTGATGTCGTACCTGACCCATGCCAGGGTGATTGGTGAGTTACGCGGCGATCCCGGTTTGATCACCATAGTACGCGTTTCATTTGCCCGTTATTTTCTTAAACTTCAAAAGCCTGCGCCTGCCATGGATTGGGCAAAAATGGCAGTCGAGTTCGCCCGAAAAGTGGGTTATATGCACATGTTGGGCATCGCCTTATACGTCCAGGCATTTGGATTATGGCTGGCGGGTGATCTGGATGTTGCTGAAAAGACCTTATCCGATTCCATCTCAGTTCTAACAAAATTGGATGCTCGATACGATCTGGCTTATGCCTGGTTATTACTGGCGATCATCCAGTATTTCCATGGCCAGCAGGGGGCACCCGAGACTTGGCGTAAAGCCATGCGGATGATCGTGGAAGGTGATTATGCCTGCCTGATCAACAAGACCAATGGGTTTGCTTATCAAATGTTAAGCGATTCGCTTTCCAGTAAGGAACGCGAGGAACAGAAGCTGGGACAAGCACTGCTTAACTTGTTAATAAAAATACCTGCCCAACCACTGTATATCACCACGCTTGGAGATTTTTATATCGAGCAGGGCGGACGGCGTATCGATGATGAGGAACTTCATCAACGCAGGGCAGGAGAACTGCTGGCATTATTGCTCAGTCAGCCCCGCCAACAGATCAATCAGGAGAAGGCGCTTGAAGCCCTAGCTCCCAACGAATCGCGCACGAAACAGCAAAACACCCTGTATCACGCCACCTCCACCCTTCGCCGATTGTTGGAGCCCAACCTGCCAGATAAATTCCCTTCGTGTTTTCTTGATGTGCGAAATGAACGGCTTCATCTCATCCTGCCGCCTGGTTCCCGGCTGGATTATGAAGAGTTTATGGATCATTGCCGTCACAAGCGTTTTGATCAGGCGATCGGATTGTATGGTGGTGAGTGGGTCGCGGATTATCCCTATGCAGAATGGGCAACGGAATTACGCGAGCGTCTTTCGCGTATGTACCTTGAGAGTTTGAATATTCGAACTCAGGCACTATTGAAACACAACAATCCAGAAGAAGCCCTGGAAAGCAGCCGGAGCATCCTGGCACTCGAACCATGGAATGAGGCGGCAGCAGAAATGGCAATCCAGGCATGCAATATGCTGGGGGATAAAGTTGGGGCCATCCGCATCTACAAAAGCCTGCAGAAAGCATTGTCAGACGAATTTGGCCTTGAACCATCGGGCGAGATTAAGGTCAAGTTCAATGAAATCATGACAGAAGTGAGTGGAAGCGGCTGAAAACTGGCGTTTTCCTGGCAGTAAATTGGCAGTTAGAGTCGTTATAATAATTAATGAAATTAGAGATAAAGTCTATATTTCATTGATTGTGACATCTCGTCCGGCGGCTGCAGTTTCATAGGGGATATCGCCGGTCTGAAAAACAGGCACCCGTAATAAGCTGGATTGCGGGTGCCTGCGATTTAATTCCACTTTAAGAAGTAACTTATTTTTATTAAAAGCATCTATTTAAATAGTAATAAGAGCAATAAGGTAAAATATATATTATATCGACTGGGTGAAAAATACCCGGAAAAGGAGATTGACATGTCACAATTATTTGAATTACCCCCTCTCCCTTATGCATTCAATGCGCTTGAACCCGCCATTGATGCCCTGACAATGGAGATCCATCATGACAAGCATCATGCCGCCTATGTGGCAAACCTGAATAAAGCTCTGGAGAGCCAACCTGAATTGCAGGGGAAAAGCATTGAAGCGCTCCTCAAGGGCCTCGATGCCATTCCCGAAGCGGTGCGCACCGCGATTCGCAACAATGGCGGCGGGCATGCCAACCACAGCTTGTATTGGGACATCCTTACTCCTGGCGGAAGCAAGTCGCCGAACGGTCCATTCGAGAAAACGCTCCTGGCTGAATTTGGCACCCTCGATAAATTCAACGAGCTGTTTTCGAATGCCGGGCTGACCCGCTTCGGTTCAGGTTGGGCATGGCTGGTGGTCGACCCCGTGAAAAAACTCAAGGTCTATTCGACTGCCAACCAGGACAGCCCGCTGTCACAGGACTATACCCCGATCTTATGCATGGACGTATGGGAACATGCCTATTACCTGAAATATCAGAATCGTCGCGCTGACTATATTAAGGCTTTCATGGGTGTGGTCAACTGGGATGTAGTTTCCCAACTATACGAAAAGGCAATACACTAAGTTAGTTCCAGAAACGTTTTTCCTCCTTCTTTATAACCACTTGGGATAAACCCCGAGTGGTTTTATTTAATACCTTATCGGATAGTGCTTTTCCCTGAATGCCTGATAGAACGAGAATAGGCCGCTAGCAACCAGTAGGAGTGCGCAGAGTTGGTAAGTACCATCGATGCCAACCAGCGGTATGAGCGCCAGACCGAGGGTTGGCCCCAGTCCGCTGCCCAGGTCACCCCACGAAAAAATGAAACCCAGTGTGCGCCCGTGCAGTTCCTCGGGCACGCGGTCACCCACTACGGCCGGGATGAGCAGCGGGATCGCTCCAGCCGTGACAGCAGCCAGCAGCCCACCTGCGATCGACAGACCGAAATGCGGCAGGCTCATTCCCCACAAGCCGACGACACCGAGAGCAATGACCCCTGCCAGAACTGCCCAGCGGCGTTTCAGGTAATCAGAAAGTTTCCCAACCCAGGGCGCGCTCAGGATGCTAACCACCACCCGCAGGGCGGTAAAGATGCCGGTCAGTGTGGCCAGCGGCAGGGTCAATCCCCCAAATTGCAGTCCGCCATCGATGAACTGTCCCAACCACAGGATCGTGCTGGCTGCCAGTACGCCCTCGAACACGATACGCATGGTGAAATAGGGGATTGTTAATGAGAATGCCAGTCGCCAGGGTAGGGAGGTTGCGGATTTTATGTTTCTCGCGGATTGAATTGCATTCCCTGCCGGACGGGTTTCAGGAAGAAATAACAACCAGATCAAAGCTGCCAGGAGACCCAGACCGGTTGAGAGCCACAAACCGCCTCGGTAGCCCAGCAGGTCGGTGAATAATCCAGATGAAAAAGATGCGATTGCAATTGCCAGGAAGTACCACATCTGCAATTGCCCGTTGATGAAGCCGCGGTTGTTCTCCCGGCTGATATCCAATGTCATGGCAGTCGTGCCGATCCAGATGCCCGACCAGGCAATACCCCACAATACGCGCCCGACAAGCAGCAGCCAGGAACCCTGGGATAGAGCGTAGAAAGCGGTGGAGAAAGCCCCGAGCAACAGCGAGCCGACCATCAGGCCGCGGCGTGGCAGGCGGTCATATAACCAGCCGGCTGGTCCGTTGGAAATAATCCTGATGAGCCGGTTGGCGCCCAAAACAATCCCAACCATGCCCAGCGTAACGCCGGCCTCAATCATTACACCGTGCTCGGGTAATACGGTGTATAGCGTGGCGTCACCGAACAGGCACAACACCAACCCGATCCCGAGCGGGAGGAGTAATCTGGTTGTGGTGATGGGATGGGATGGTTTCAATAATACTCCGGAACGTTATTATAACGGGAGTGGCATGTAAAAAACCTCTCCAATTGAAGAGGTTTAAACCGTATCGTGAAATGGATAAAACCAGGACCGACGATCCGGACGGCATGACGCTGGTTGGATTATAACGCCTGGGACTTCTCATATAAATCGACTGGCGGGTGAAGCGTTTAGAGTGAATGGAAAATGTAGAATAATCCTGTTAACCAGCTGAGGTGAAACAAGCTTGCAGGATATGGTAAGATGTTGTTTTATCAGATACAATCCCATTACTGGTCGTTACATAAGAGGTGATCATGGACGATTATGACAGCAACGGCAATAAAAAATTTGATGAGCATATGGCGTTGGTGAAACGAAAATTCACGCCGGATCAGATCACAAAGTATGAAGGATATATAGCCGAGATATTTTCCGCCCTGGGTATGGAACTGAACACCCCATCGACGCATGAAACCCCGCGCCGATATATCCAGGCATTGATCGATGCCACTGAAGGATATGAAGGCGACCCCAAGCTGCTCAAGGCTTTTCCGAATGAATGCTCCGGCGGACCGGATTGCGGGTTGAGGCAGGTAATCGAGGGTCCCATCCAATTCTTCGCGCTGTGCGAGCACCACGCCTTTCCTTTCTATGGGCATGCATACGTGGGGTACATCGCCAATAATGAGATCATCGGCATTTCCAAGCTGACTCGTCTGGTGAGGTTGTTTGCCAAGCGTTTTGCAGTACAGGAGCGCATCGGCAAGCAGATCGCTGATGCATTATTCGTAATGATGAAGCCGCATGGCGTGGCGGTCTACCTCGAAGCGCATCACCTGTGTGTTGAGATGCGCGGGGTGAGAGAAAGCTCGCCCATCACCCGCACGACCTTCTGGCGCGGTGTGTATGGCGAAGAAGCGGAATTGCGCTCTGAATTTCTCAGGATCTGTGGTCTTGGTCGCTGACAAGTAATACCAAGCTGGTTGGTTCGTCGCAATAGTTGAGGGATCATTTTCTAGAGATAGTTTCGATCGAGTTATTAGTAGGTTTGTGATCCTTTGATTTCGGAGGGACCCAAAATGATTAAGAAAATAGCTTTGATATGTCTGGTGGTGGGAATATTGGTCATTCCGATAAACGCCTTCGCCGGTAAGGATTATGTCGCCGAGCGTTTCGACATTGATATTGAACTCAAAACGGATGGCTCGATGCAGGTCATCGAAACGATCGCTTTCCGGTTAATGGGTGGACCGTTTACCTACGTATACCGTGATCTTGAGAAAACCAGGACCGATGGGATCTCATTTGTTAGTGCAGAGCTGGATGGTCTTCCGCTGCCCGTAAATAGGGAAACAGCTCTCGAATGGGTGGAAGTTGAAGATGGCGATCCAATGAACGTTACCTGGCATTTCCAACCAACGACTGATCTAACCCGCATTTATACCTTGACATACCAGGTGTCAGGTGTTGTTCGCAAGGACGGTACCGATACCATCGTATGGATGGCAATTCCGCAGGATCATGACTACCGCGCATAGGGTTCGCGTATCACCGTCACGTACCCGACCGGGGCAGCGTTGACCGGTACGCCGCTGCTCAGCGGTTCATCAAATTACCAGGTGGAGAGTGATGGAAATCCAGTGATCCTGACCGCTGGGCTGGTTGAAGCGGATACCCCCCTTGTTTTGACACTTAATTTTAAGGGAGGGACACTGGCCGAGAATGCACCTGTCTGGCAGGTCAAGGAGCAGATACGTCAGGAACGTGCTGTCAAAACCGTGCCATTCATGATTGCCGGCTTTCTGATCGTATTCTTCGGTCTGATGATCGCCCTGATTGTAATCGCCCGAAAACCGTTATCCATGGATGAAACCACCCTTCCTCCGTCGACTAACAGATCAGTCAGCCCGCCGACAGATTACAAGCCTGCAGTGGCGGCAGTTCTGGCTGCCCGCTTGAATCCCAGTATGATGCACAGTCTGGCAACCCTGATCGATCTGGCGCAAAGAGGTGCTGTATCCATCGAGCAGCTTCCCGGGAAATGGTACAACCACAACCGCTTTGAGTTGGTGCGCCAGCCATACTCTGGCAGTCTGGCGCCGCATGAACAGGTCCTGTTGGATGCTCTTTTTATAAAACGCGGTCAGTCCATCGAACGGATAGATTTATCGGAGTATGCCCAGCTTCTCAGCAAGCGCTGGTCAGATTTTTCCAAGGCCATTAAGCTGGAAATCAGCGCGCTGGGCTTGATTAATCCGGAGCGTAAGAAGAAACAAACCCGCGTGATTGTTGCCGGCGTGTGCATGATCCTGGTTGGCTTATTCCTTGCGGTCGGAATGGCAATATTCGTTATGGCGAGGTCATCGCCAATCTCTCTGCCTTTGGATCAACTGTCAAGCGGGTTCTTGGGAGGTTTTATCGCTGCGTTTGGATGCGGTGTTATATACATCATTTTTGCAGCGCTTTATACCCCGTTATCTGCGCAGGGACGGTGGATCGCCGGTCAATGGAATGGGTTTTCCAAATATCTGAAAGACATCATAGCCCTACGTGAACAGGTGGTCCGCCCGGATACTTTTTCGCATTATCTGCCGTTCGCTGCAGGTTTTGGGCTGGGTCCGCAATGGGCAAAATCCTTTCAGAAACGCAGATCGACAGAAGTGCCCACCTGGTTCCATGCACTTAATGCACAGGATGCTGATGGTTCTTTTGGCGCTTTTACCACCTTCATGGCTCATTCCAGTTCGAGTGCCTCCTCAAGCGGCAGTGGCGCGGGATAGGTATTTTGGGGTATTCGAGGTTGACTAATACATTTTGATTCTGTTGATTATCGTGGTGATCCTGCATCTGGAGGCCTAACCATATGACTCAAAAAATACAGCATCATTTTGGTACTTCAATCAGGCAAAACTTGGTTTATATCATTCCTTTTCTGATGGCAATCGTTCTCATGTTGCCACGCTTGTTATCAGCGCAATTTGGTTTAATGGATGATGGGGTGGCGTTATTTAATGCACAACGAATCATGGATGGTCAATGGAATTTAGGATCGGAGATGAGTGCTGGAAGATTTCACCCTCTGTATTGGATTATCCGATATCTGTTATTTCTGACACTCGATGAAAACCCAACTACACACTTTTTGGTGAATTTAATCGTATTAGAGTTTTCTCTGATAGTCATGATACTCATTCTAAAACAAGTCGGAAGCACGAGACTTCAAATTTTGGCAACTACAATCCTGTTTGTTCTTTCCGGTCCGCTGGCTGAAAATTATTTCACGTTATCAAAAGCAGAAATCTTTCAAATATTGTTCCTTCTGATCGCAATTCTACTTTCTATCCTAATCAATAGAGTGCATTTGCTGGGCATAAAATTACTCCTCGGATTTGGATCTGTTGCCTTCAACTTGATTGCATTATTAACCAAGGAAACCAGTCTCATTCTGCCTTTTATTTATTTCATTTGGGCTGTCATTGCATTGTTCTGGTATAGGAAACAAAATAGGACTCGGATCACATCCTATCTTGTGTTGCTCATTTCGAGCGTATTGGCAATTTTGATTTACTTTTTCTTGAGAAATCAGTATTTAAGTGATCTATTCCCAACGGGTTCCTATGTGGGTATTCATATGGATTTCCGAATTTCAGAGCTGATAAACTCTATGATTGCCTGGGAACCGTGGTTGCGGCGTGATTTTGCATTTTGTATTCCGCTCATTATTGCATTTATTCTTCTCATTATAATGAGGCGTCAGAGTCCCCGATTTTCTCTCCTTTACTTACAAACAGGGGTTTGGATATTAGGTTGGTTGGGAGTATTATTACCTTGGGTAATTAAAGCTGAGTATTTCCTGTTGCCATTTGCATTAGGATGCAGTATATTATCTGCCCATATTCTTGGGGAATTGTTCGATGAGATAAAAAAGTCAATAGTTTTTCTTCGGGTTATTTATGCGGGTTTGGTGATTTCTTCAGGCATACTTTGGATAATCTCCTTGTTTCTCTTCTATAACAATGCTCGTTATCAGTTAACAATGGATCGCGTTAATTCTCAAATGGTTGATTACCTGGCTAAGACCTTATCGCACAATGGGGTTGTTTACGTGAATCTACCAGCAGATAGTGAGTATATTAGTGAGATTCAATACCATTTGAATTTATTTTATAACCGCCCAGATATCAATGTAAAGAGGTTTTATTATCAAAAGCCGGAAGGTGGTTCAGCAGAATATAGTTCAATCATCATTTCGCCGTTGGTTCAAAACCGCCCAACTTTTTCCGTGAGATATGCCTTTAATGAGGATGATTCGGGCGCCTGGACAGATACCCTTGAGAAATATATGGCTGGTGGGAATGACTCCCCAGTTAGCTTTTCTGATTCATTTATTGAGATTGACCCTCATATATTCAGAACAATATGCATCATATTACCTGGAATAAACCCATGTCAGTCAAGGGGAAAATTATTGGAAATAAAATCGCTGGTCTATTCCTGGGTGGCCTACCCTTACTCGATCAAAGAGCAACATATGGCTCAGCCAGGTATATACGAGTGTGGGGTATGGACATTGCGAAACAGCGATGGCACGACAACCGTTTACCGTTTCGGAAATTGTAATAATATTCCTGTTGTCGGAGATTGGAATGGTGATGGAATCTCTGATTTCGGTGTCTATTCTCAGGATAATAACACCTGGAGCATCGATTGGAATAAAGATAGCAAAGCTGATCTGGTTTTTTCACTCGATGGAATGGGACTGACGGATATCCCACTGGTAGGGGATTGGGATGGAGATGGACGAGATACTCCAGGTTATTTCAGTCCATCAGATTATCAGTGGCATTTATACGAAGGAGAATCAAGTCATTTACTTGAAGTAATTTCTATACGAGGGGGGAGCGCAACGTCAGTGCCATTGGTTGGTGATTGGAATCGGGATTCGAAAGACACATGGGGAGTATATCGATCGGAAACCGGTGAAATCAATCTTGAGAATGAGTATATTGGGAATTTATCTGGTGTTGATTACACTTTACCCTCAAATACCACGATAATCGTTGGCGATTGGTTTGGAACAGGGCGGGATACACTGGCTTTTATTGATAGAACCGACTGGGTATTATTGCCTGTGAATTGTTCATGCACTTATAGTAATTTTCCTGTTGCATATCGTTATCCCGTCGATGATGGGATACCTGTCAGTGGTTATTGGAAGTAAATTAATATATTTGCGTGGATCTTGGGTATCTAGGTGATTTATCATCCCATGACGATTATGTTACAATAATCCTGATATAAATTTGGAGAGAGAATGAAAAAGACTATTCTATTGATGGTTTCTATTGGATTACTGGTCAGCGCATGTACCCAGAAACCTGTAGCAACAGTCTTGCCAACCATTGATCCTGCCATCCTGACCCAGATAGCATCTACTCAGGATTCTATCAGCCAACCAACAATCGAGCTTATCATCCCAACTGCCACGATGACTGCCGAAACACAACCAACCGCCTTTGTAATACCGACTCTTCAAACCAGCCAGCAGACAGTCGCTCCAAGCTTGAGCGGTTTTGTCATCACCGCCACGCGCGGTAATCTGACCATTCATCGCGGACCGGGATTTGAGTACAACATCGTCGGTTACTTTCTGAAAAGTCAGTCGTATGGTGTCATCGGGCGGGACGAAAAAGGTACCTGGTTAATGGTCAACCTGTCTCAACCAGGATCGACAGCCTGGATCTCCAATATGACATCATATGCAGATGTGAATGGTAGTGTCCCGGGTTTGCCGGTCATCACAGTTGACCCGGCAGTATCCGCTTACATTTATAATTGCACCGACCACAACCTGACAACCACGCCGGGTAACTATAATATCCACCCCTGGTCCAAAGTAAAGGTCAATCCATACGATTTTTATTTTGTGTACGATACCGACGTCACCCCGCCGGATGGTTATCATCCTGTTGTGGATAAAGTTACCGTGACCGAAGGTGAGACAGCCAATGTTCACAAGGACGGCAATGGAAATACCTATACATGCCCGGCGATCTAAGAATAAGCATCCACTAATAAAAACGCCCCGTGGTCGGGGCGTTTTTGTAATTTGTTATTCGCGATTGGATAATCCAAGTTGAAGAAAATTCGCGAAGTCTATCCGGCATTCGCAAGTTCAGCCAGTTTGAAAAAAAGAGTTTCAACCCCCTCGGCTGTTGCAGCACTGGTAATGATATGTTCAGCTCCGATCAGACGCGCAAATACCTCGGCTACATGCGTATTGCGGTCAGTAATGACATCCGCCTTATTTCCCACCACCAGATATTTCTGACAGGTTGAATTGGTACGCGTCTCTTCATACCAGCGCTGAAGATTCTCCAGTGTTTTAGGTACTCCCAGGTCGTAAACAAGCGCTGAAGCGCGCATACCGCGATAAAATCCGGTACGCACGATTTCAAAGCGCTCCTGACCGGCCATATCCCAGATGGATAATTTTACTTCGCCAAGGGGCAGTGCGATCACTTTTGTCTGGAAATCCACCCCGATCGTGCTTACGCGTGAGGTTTCAAAGCGACCCTCGCAGTACTGCCTGACAAGCGAGGTTTTACCAACATTCTCGTCACCCGCAATGACGACTTTGTAGACTGGTACTTGGTTCATGAATTAGATCTGGTTCTTGATGAAGAATTCGTGGGGGAAAACGAGCCGCTCATCAACAACGGGGGTAACCTTGAGCATTGAGTCGTTAGCAACTTCAAACGCGTGGTGGACATCCTCAAGGCGTTTGATCTGCCTCTGTGAGGGTTCGTGTGTAAAAACCGCCAGGGTGGTGGTCATAGTTCCAGGGATGAAAACCAGCCATTGCCCGCCCTCGATCTGGGTTGATCTCACACCTGCACCGAAAATCTCGCGGGTTGCTGAGCGATAGGATGATAGCATTGGCACAAACAATGCCGGATCGACCGAGAAATTCCCTAGACTGCGAATGGGTATGCCGGATTCGTTGTCGTAGATTGAAAACCCCAATACCTGGGCGATTAATTTACGTTTGATTATGACTGTGGCGCCTTCCAGCGCAGCAGTCTTCCATTGATCGGTACCGGGCGAGGATTCAATCAATGCAATAACTTGTTGGATCTTATTCTGGTAATGAGAATACAACTCCTGGAACTGAGTGCGGTTGATATGACCTTCAGCGAAGCTGTTGACTAGGGCAGCCACTTTTTCATTTTCTTTGGATAAAAATGCCTCTGCCTCCTGCTGGGGAGTCAGGGAGATAGGTGTTTTTCTTATCTGAATTTTATCGACAGGAATGGGTAAGTATTTTTCTTCAGGGGGTAGTTTTATTGTGTCTGGTGCAGTCGCGGTAACAACCGGTTCCGCTGCAGACGATTCCTCTGAGAAGAATTTGCGTATTTTGAGAAGTAAGCTTTTTACCCGATTATACATATTTAGATGATGGCGATGAATTGTCCATAATTATACAATAAACATGTGGTATTGTATTGTTTTTATGCCAATTACCCGTGTTCGTCAATAGTCCGATTTTAACAAACTTGTACTATACCCGAAATGAGTGATCAATGAACCATGTGATCAGGTTCCAAAAACCCCTGGCCAGATTGTGGTTATGACCAGAAGCACTCTGTTAGAAGGATGATGGCTGTCACACAGAGTTGGGTGACAGGAAGTATCCGCTCTTCACCCGAAAAGCGGCCTTTCAGGGCTGTAATGATTTGATGAGGCAGTTCCTTCGATTGTTGTGAGATCAGATCGACCGTGTTGCCAATCGTTTTTCCATCCACATCGGCCGTACGCATTCCGATAATCTCGCTCACGAATGGCATGGAAGCCTCCTGAATGTTAACGCCCCATGAGATCGTTAGGTTCATGTGATGCTGACTTATTGGTGACAATATTAGCACCTGCCCAGATGTGTGTCAACAAAATGGAGCCCACCCCCACGCAGGCAGTGGAATTGTTCTGGTTTGTGAACGTGCAATCAGACGATTTGTATCCAGGAGTGAATTCGGAGGAAATAGGCATTTTCTCTGGGGGAGTCTGCCGCGAAGGTATAATACCAGTAAGGCAATATTCCAATGACATCGCATGCCTTTGAAAGAAGTTTGAAATGATTGTCACCACCAAGAAACTATTTGAGGCGGCTTATGGAAAATATGCCATCGGTGCCTACAACATCAACAATCTCGAACAATGCATGGGGCTTTTTCGAGGCAATCTTGACAGCCGTGCTCCATTCATCATCCAGATCAGCAAAGGTGCTCGTACATACTCGGATAAACGCATGCTCGAAGGTTTGATCCGTGCTGCGGATGAAGTATTCCCTGAGGCAGTGTTTGCCGTGCATCTGGACCATGGTGATGAGGATGCGTGTTATGACTGCATTGCCAGCGGGTTTTACAGCTCGGTCATGATCGATGCAAGTCACGAACCGTACGAAAAAAATATTGAAATAACACGGCGGGTGGTCAATCTGGCGCATGACCGCGGCATCGTGGTCGAAGCCGAGCTCGGCCAGTTGGGCGGGGTGGAGGAACATGTTTCGGTTAGTGACGCGGATGCCAAACTGACCGACCCGAATCAGGCGAAGGATTTCGTTGAGCGCACTGGGATTGATTCACTGGCTTGCGCCATCGGTACTTCACATGGTGCTTTCAAATTTAGCGGCACCCAGGCTTTACGGTATGACGTATTGGAAGAGATCCAGAAGCGACTGCCCGGTTTCCCGCTGGTCATGCACGGTTCTTCCTCTGTACCCCAGGAGGAGGTGGCGCGCATCAATGCGGCTGGCGGCTCGCTCAAGGGCGCCAAGGGAGTGGATGCCGATCAATTCCACCGGGCTGCGGAGCTGGGTGTCACCAAGATCAACATCGATACTGACGGACGTCTGGTATGGACGCGCGTACATAGAGAGTTTTTCCGTGATTTCCCGGAGAAATTTGACCTGCGCGAACCGGGCAAGATCTTCATGGCCGAATATGCCAAGTTCATTGCAGCGAAGAATGAGAAGTTGGGATCGGCCGGGAAACTGGATGAATTGATAAAAATGCTCAAATAATGGAATAAAAAAGAGCAGGGAATGTAGTGCACCCCAAAAGTTAGACAAGTTACGGTGAAAAAAAGGACTGAGTTCTGAACTGAACGGGACTCAGTCCTTTTAGTTTAACCTTGATGCGCGAATTGTTGTAGTACTCGATATAC